>OFTY01000101.1_pt1 | contig 95096 bp, 79 predicted proteins | sample 1775061 | NCBI WGS metagenome assembly OFTY01 (sample SAMN08195773, study PRJEB24354) | sludge metagenome | isolation source: sludge from phenol fed wastewater aerobic bioreactor B | place: India: Nagpur | collected 2016-09-16 | reverse complement strand
TGTTGGCGCTGGGGTTCGGTCAAAAAGTCTTTAAGCGGCGGCTTTTCGGAGGCGTCGGGCGGGTTTGGGCGGGGTGGCGGGGGCCAGGGCGGCGTCGAGGCGCTGGTACAGGCCGAACAGGAAGGCCACGCGCTCGGCCTCGCTGGCGTAGCGGCGCTTGCCGCCGGCGGCATCCGCATAGGCCGCGTCCACGGCGGCGTCGAGCCGCTGGTGCGCCTTGAGCAGCTCGGGCGGCATGGTCAGCGGGTCGTAGAGGTCGGCCAGCGTGGCGCCGCGGGGGGCGTCGGCGCCGGCCTGCGCAGCGCCTGGGTGCAGGTAGCGCTCGCGCGCGTCGAGCACGCCTTGGGCTTCTTTTTCGATAACGTCCACATGCCGTTTGACGCTGGCGTCCGCCGGGTTTTGCTCGCAAAAAGGCCAGGGGAAGTTGTTGTAGACGATGCCGGCGGAGTACTGATAGCGGCTTTCCAGCCGTCCGCAGACCGCGCGCATCCACGCCATGTGCATCGTCGACTGCAAGACGCCAAACTGCCACAGCGCAGCGCCGGGCACGATCAGCGCGCTGCCGTTGGCAACGACCTCGGGCGGCAGGAAACCGATCGGCATGTAAATACGTTGCTCCGACGAGACTTTGGGCACCAACAGGTAAGCCGTGTCGGGTTGCCGGATTTCGCCGAAGAGCCCCGGTGTGGCCGCGAGTTCGCGGGTGGCTGCCCGGTTGCTGGCCGAGCGGTAATCACGCACGGCGTCCAAGCGCCGCCGCAGGTGTGCGTTGTTGCGCAGAACTTGTGGAGGGACGTCCACGAGCCAGATGCAGTAGCGCTCGTCGCCATTGAGAAACTCTTGCGCACCGGTGTAGGGCCGGATGAAGGGCCTGAGTTCAGGGTGTTCGGTTTCAATCTCTCTGGCCATAGCCGCGTCGAGAATCAGATGGCCACCATCGTTGGCCATGCTGCCGTAATTCATCTGTGGTGCGGCGCAAAGCGGGCTGCCGCGTTTGGCCAGAACCACATCCGGCCCATCCACCAGATACGGGTTGATGTGCCGGGCGGGCACGGCGTGGGGCTCGCCCTTGATGTCGGCGTACTCGAAAATCGTCTTGTCGGGCCGGTCGTCGAGGCCGAAGCCGATGATGACGCAGTGCACCGCGGCCTTGCCGCGCGCTTCGTTGCTCCAGGCGAAGGTGCGGTGCGCGAAGTGGATGTGCACGCCCTGCGCAAGCAGCCAGCCCCAGAGCACGCCGACCTGCTCGCCCTGGGTGATGGAGTTGGTGGAGACGAAGGCGGCCTGCGGCGGCGCAAAGCCGGCATCGCGCGCGGCTTGCAGGTAGCGCGTGGCCTTGACGTACCAGGCGGCCACGTAGTCGAGAACGCCAGCGCCTTCGATGCGGCCCATGACCTGCGCGAAATAGGCCTTCTGTGCGGCAGACTGTTCCTTCTTGCCCACGAACGGCGGGTTGCCCAGCAGGTGGCTGCAGCGTTCGGGCGGCAGCACCTCCGCCCAGTCGAGGGTGAGGGCGTTGCCGTGCACGATGTGCGGGCGGCTGCGCAGTGGGATGCGGGCGAAGTACTGGCCGAATTCCTCGCTCACGCGCAGGTTCATCTGGTGGTCGGTGAGCCAGAGCGCGACCTGGGCGATCTGCGCGGGGAATTCCTCGATCTCGATGCCGTGGAACTGGTCCACGTCCACGGCAATCAGGGGCCCGACGTCCACATGCCCGGTCTGCGAGGCCAGCAGTGCGCTTTCGCGCAGCACCTCGAGTTCGAGCAGGCGCAGTTCGCGGTAGGCGATGACGAGGAAGTTGCCGCAGCCGCAGGCGGGGTCGAAGAAGGCGAGGCTGCGCAGCTTCTTGTGGAACTCGAAGAGCTTGTTGCGGTTGCGGCGGGCCTTGTCGAACTCGGCGCGCAGGGCGTCGAGAAACAGCGGCTTGATGAGCTTGAGGATGTTCTCCTCGCTGGTGTAGTGCGCGCCCAGGTTGCGCCGCGCGGTCTTGTCCATGATGGACTGGAACAGCGCGCCGAAGATGGCGGGGGAGATGGCGCTCCAGTCGAGGGCGCAGGCGTCGAGCAGCGCCTCGCGCATGGCGGTGTCGAAGTCGGCAATGGGGATGGTTTCGGCAAACAACTGGCCGTTGACGTAGGGGAAGGCGGCGAGTTGTTCGTCGAGCGCCTTGCCGCGCTGCGCCTCGGGGGTGTTGAGCACCTGGAACAGGCGCGCGAGCAGCGGGCCGAGGTCGGAGCCGTCCTCGCGGGTGCGCTCCTCGATGTAGCTGCGCAGGGCCTGCGCGGGCTGGAAGATGCCGGTGTCGTCGGCGAACAGGCAGAACAGCAGGCGCACCAGCAGAACCTCGAGCGCATGGCCTTCGTAGCCCGAGGCCTTGAGCGCATCATGCAGCCGACCCATGCGCTCGGCCGCCTCGATGTTGACGGCGCTCTGCGGTGCCAGCGGCTGCGCCTCATAGCCGGCGATGAAGCCGAAGTGGCGGATGTGCTTGTGCAGGTCGGCCAGGGCGAATTCATGCGTCTGGCCGGTTTCGAGGTCGTGCAGGCGAAAGCGCGCGAAGTCGCTCACCACCACGTAGCGGGGCAGGTCGCGCTCCTTGATGCCGGGGAAGTAGTCCAGCGCCTGGGTGTAGGCGCGGTCGAGGTCCCTGCCGCGCGACTTCTGCTCCACCAGCAACAGCCCCGGCCAGAACAGGTCCACATAGCCCTGGCCGCCGCCGAATTTCTTGACCGCGTGCTCGAAGGTGGCCACGCGCTTGTTGCTGATGCCGAAGATTTCGAAGAAGGCGATCCAGAAGGGCTTGGCCTCGCTGGCTTCGTCGCGGGCGTCGGCCCATTCGCGGCTGAAGGCCAGCGCGCGGCCTTTGATCTCGTTCCAGGACAGGGGCATGGTGCGGTGGGTGGGGGCGGGTTCGGGGTGGCTTACGCGGTTGGCGGTCGCGGCAGCATGTGCTGCAGCGCCCCGTGCACCCGCGCGGCGTCGGCGGGGGCGAGCGCACCCAGAACCCCGCGCAGCAGCCGCGCGTCCAGCGTGAACAGCTTCATGCGCACCACCGAGGGCGCCGGCAGGCCGGCGGCGGCGAGGTCGTGAATGGCGCAGTCCAGCGGCCACGGCGGGTTGTCGGCGGACGTGATCATGGCCAGCAGCACATGGCCGGCGGCGGCGTTGAAGCCGGCATCGGACAGGACGAGCGCAGGGCGGTTCTTGGACGCGGCGCGGTCGGTGAAGGGGAAGGGCACGCGCACCACCTGCAGCGGCGCGGGTGCGGCGGGCGACTCAGAGCTCACGGTAGGCCTGGTCGTCGGCAGGGCTGTTCCACTCGGTCAGCGTGCCTTCGATGGCGCGCAGGTAGTCGAGTTCCAGCGGCTGCACGCGCCGCACGCGGGCGCTGCCGTCGGCCTGCGGCTCCCAGACGATGAGGTCGCCCGCCTGGATGTGCAGGGCCGCGCGCACCTCGGCGGGCACCGTGGTCTGGCCCTTGGCGGTGATCTTGGCAATGGCGCTCATGGGGTGGAAGGTAAGAATGTAATGCGTGCATTCTTGCAGGCGAGGCCTGCGCTGGCAAGCTGCTCCCGGCGGTTGTCCCGGCGCGCGCAGGTGCCAGCGCGCGCGAGGGCGGCGTGTCATCATCCCCGGCTTTGCGCCTTGATTGGGCACTTTTGGGCGGCCTGCTCGGGCGCGTCCGATTCATTCACAGCTTCTGACCTTTACCCGTTTCATGACCGTCAACCTCAGCCACCCCGTGCTTTCCGCCTTGCTGCCCGTGGGGCTGTTGATCGGCATCGGGTTCGTGGCGGGGCGGCTTCGGTTCATACGGGCGGAGTCGGTGCGCGACCTGTCGAACCTGGTTTTTCTGGTGCTGGCGCAGGCGCTGCTGTTTCGCACCATGAGCGCGGTGCGCATCGAGCGGCTGGACTTTGGCGCGATGGCGCTCTACCACGGGGTGGCCGGTGCCTTGTTCTTCGCGGTGCTGGCGCTGCGGGGGTTCGACAGCCGCGCGGCGGTGCTGGCGCTGGCGTCCATCTTCAGCAACACGGTGATGATCGGCGTACCGCTGGTGGGTCTGGCGTATGGCGACGCGGGGCTGGTGCAGTTGTTCACGCTGATCTCCACCCACGCGCTGGTGCTGCTGACGCTGGCCACCGTGGTGCTGGAACTGCTCTCGGCCCGCGAGCGCGCGCGCGAGCCCGGCGCGCCGCCGCGGCACATGGCGCGCACGGTGGCCCTGGCGGTGAAGAACGCGGTGATTCACCCGGTGCCGCTGCCCATCATCGCGGGCCTGCTGTATGCGCAGACCGGATGGGGCCTGCCGCCGGTGGTGGACCGGCCGCTGCAGCTGCTGGGCCATGCGTTCGGGCCGGTGGCGCTGGTGCTGGTGGGCGTGACGCTGGCGCAGACCGCGGTGGGCGCGCAGTTCAGGGGTGCGCTGGCGATTGCCGCGGTCAAGACCTTCGTGCACCCGCTGCTGATGGCGCTGGCGGGCTGGGCGGCGGGCCTGCGCGGGCTGCCGCTGGCGGTGATGGTGGTGGCGGCCTCGCTGCCGATCGGGGCGAATGTGTTTCTGTTCTCGCAGCGTTACCGCAAGGCCGAGGCGCTGGTGACGGCGAGCGTGGCGGTGTCGACCGCGCTGGCGCTGGTGAGCGTGTCGGCGGCGATGGCGCTGGTGCCGTATTTGCCGCAGTAGGCCTGCGGCGGGGCGGGTGTTCAGGGGGGCTCTCAGGGCGCGAGGCGTTCGCGCACCCAGGCGCCGTTTGCGAGACGGTAGCGCAGGCGGTCGTGCAGGCGGCTTTTGCGGCCCTGCCAGAACTGCCATTGGTCGGGCTTGAGTCGGTAGCCGCCCCAGTGCGGCGGGCGTGGCGGGTTGAGCAGGAATTTCGCGCCGTAGCGGGCCGCGGCCGTGACCAGCACGCTGCGGTCGGGGATGACTTCGCTCTGCGGGCTGGCCCAGGCGCCGATGCGGCTGTCCAGCGGGCGGCTGTGGAAATAGGCGTCGCTTTCCTCGGCGCTGACTTTTTCCACCACCCCTTCGATGCGCACCACGCGCTCGAGCTCCACCCAGTGAAACTGCAGCGCGGCGTAGGGGTTGCCGGCGAGTTCCTGGCCCTTGCGGCTGAGGTAGTTGGTGTACCAGACGATGCCGCGCGCGTCGTAACCCTTGATGAGCACCACGCGCGTGCTCGGGCGCAGGTCGGCACCGACGGTGGCCAGCGTCATGGCGTTGGGCTCGGGCACTTCGGCGCGGATGGCCTCCTCGAGCCAGAGCTCGAACTGCTTGAGCGGGTCGGCGTGGGAGTGGGTTTCACTGAGCTCGGCTCTCTCGTAGCTCTTGCGCAGTTGCGCGAGGTGACGGGCGGTGTCGGTCATGTGCCGCAGTATAGGCAGCAGCCACACGGCGCGGACGATGCAGGTCAATCACTGGCGCGCAGGCCAGAGCCGTCAGCGTGCGGGCGGCGCGTGGCGCAGCAGGCGTTCGAGCGCGCGGTCCTCGATGCCGTGTGCGCGCAGGGCCTCCAGCGTGGCGCGTGCATAGTCCAACGTGGTGCCGAAGCGCCCGCGTGCGTGGGCGAAGATGTGGCGCAACTGCTCGGGGCTGAGCTCGCCGGTGTGGCTGGGGCTGTGCGCCGGCAGGGTGAAGCCGAGCGCGCGGATGCGCCCGCGCGGCGTGTGGCAGGCGAGCCAGCGCGGCTCGTACACGCCGGCGCCGGGCATCTCGCGCGCCCACAGCGCGGGCAGCACCGCGGGCACCTCGCGCCGGTGTACGCGCAGCACCAGCCCGGCGCAGCTGCCGCCGCGCAGCAGGGCGAACACCAGGCCGGGTTGTTCGGGCGTGCCGCGGTTGATGCGGCTCCACATCTTCAGCGCGCGGTGCCAGCCGTGCACGCGGGCGGGCAGCCGCTCGGCGGGTTCGAAGTCGGGGCGCCAGATCAGCGAGGCGTAGCCGAACACCCACAGGTCGTCGCGCCCGCCCCACTCGTGCGTGATGCGTTCGAGCTGGGCGGCGGAACTGTGCGCGGGGTGCGCAGCGTGTGCGGCGTCGGGGGCGGGCGGTGTCACACGCGCACTTTACAATCGGCGGCATCGTTCAACAGGAGGGTTTCGATGTCTTCGTCCGATGACGACAGCCAAGGGCTGGTGCTGGGGGTGGTGTTCGGCGTGATCGCTCTGGTGATCGCGCTGGTGTTCGGCGTGTCGATCTACGCCACGCGCGCGATGGCCCCGGCCGCTGCGCCCGCGCCCATGGTGGCGGTGGTGGCCGAGGACGTGGCCAGCGTGAAGGTCGAAGGCGGCGTGGTGAAGTTCTACTTCGCCACCGCTCGCGCCGACGTGGCGCCCGGCGCCAACGAGGCGCTGGCCGAGGTGGTGAAGGCCGTGGGCGAGGGCAAGCGCGCCCTCATCAGCGGCTTCCACGACGCCACCGGCGACGCGGCGAAGAACGCCGAACTGGCCAAGCAGCGTGCGTTCGCCGTGCGCGACGTGCTCAAGGCCCTGGGCGTGGCCGAGGACCGCATGGAACTCAAGAAGCCCGAAGAAACCCAGGGCAGCGGCAGCAACGCCGAAGCCCGCCGCGTGGAGGTGACGGTGCTGCCCTGAGGGCAGGCCGCACGGCCGCGGATCAAGAACAGCCCGCTTCGGCGGGCTTTTTTGCGTCTGTAGGGTTTCCGCGGTCATGGGTGAATGCCATGCCCGGCGGGGTGTCCGCGCGAGACACTCGTTCAGCGGGGGCGCCTGGCATCGGGAGCGTGGGGCGCGGGACTCTTGAACCGCTCTCAAGGCGGTTTCTGGAGGTTTTCGCGCCCTTCCCCAGCGTCAAATGGTCGGTTGATGCTATGGAAATTGAAGTTGCCGGATGCCCCCTGGCCGCAGGGCGCTCAGCGCAGGCCGGTGCCTGCGGCGTGTTCCGGGCGCTGGATGAGTTCGATCTTGTAGCCGTCGGGGTCGGTGACGAAGGCGATGACGGTGGTGCCGCCCTTGACCGGGCCGGCCTCGCGCGTGACGTTGCCGCCGGCGGCCTTGATCTTCTCGCAGGCGGCGTAGGCGTCGGCCACGCCGATGGCGATGTGGCCGTAGGCGGTGCCCATGTCGTACTGCTCCACGCCCCAGTTGTAGGTGAGTTCGATCTCCGCTTGGCCGGGGTTGCCGCCCTCGAAGCCGAGGAAGGCGAGGGAGTATTTGTACTCGGGGTTTTCCGAGGTGCGCAGCAGCGTCATGCCCAGCACCTGGGTGTAGAACTCGATGGAGCGCTGCAGGTTGCCCACGCGCAGCATGGTGTGGAGGATTCGCATGGCGGTTTGCTCGTGTGAAAGCTGAGTTGGGTGTGGCGTGGGCCGGATTATGGGCAGCGCGGCTGACCGCTGCCGCACGCCCGCGCAATGGCCCTTCGCCGGGACGTCGCACAGGGGGAATACCCTGATCTGCGAAATGTCAAGATGCAGCATGCGAACGGTAGAATTCTGTTCGCAGACCGACCGGTCGGTTAATCAATTCGCCGATCGTGCCGACCGCCCCGAACCCTCACCCCAGGAGACCCCCGCGATGAAACTCAAACAAGTCCTGCTGGCTGCGCTGGCCGCCTGCGCCTCGGTGGCTGCGCTGGCCGACATCAACGTCGGCGTCGTCGTCTCGGCCACCGGGCCGGCGGCCTCGCTCGGCATCCCCGAGAAGAACACCATTGCGCTCATGCCCAAGACCATCGCCGGGCAGAAGATCAACTACATCGTGCTCGACGACGCCTCCGACACCACGGCCGCGGTGTCGAACACGCGCAAGCTGATTGCGGAGAACAAGGTCGACCTCATCATGGGCTCGACCATCACGCCCAACTCGCTGGCCATGATCGACGCCGTCTCCGAGGCCAAGACGCCGATGATCTCGTTCGCCGCCTCGGCCGCCATCGTCGAGCCGGTGGATGCGAAGAAGCGCTGGGTCTACAAGACGCCGCAGAACGACATCATGATGTCGCTCGCCATTGCCGAGCACATGGCCAACCACGGCGTGCAGACGGTGGCCTTCATCGGCTTCTCCGATGCCTACGGCGAGGGCTGGGCGCGCGAGTTCGCCAAGGCCGCGGACCTGAAGAAGCTCAAGATCGTCGCCAACGAGCGCTACGCCCGCAACGACACCTCCGTCACCGGCCAGGTGCTCAAGATCCTCGCCGCCAAGCCTGATGCGGTGCTGGTGGCCGGCTCGGGCACGCCCGCCGCGCTGCCGCAGAAGACGCTCAAGGAGCGCGGCTACGCCGGCAAGATGTACCAGACGCACGGCGTGGCCAACGCCGACTTCCTGCGCGTGTGCGGCAAGGACTGCGAAGGCACCTTCCTGCCCGCCGGCCCGGTGCTGGTGGCCGACCAGCTCCCCGCCACCAACCCGGTGAAGAAGTCTGCCATGGCCTACATCACCGCCTACGAGGGCGCGCACGGCAAGGGCAGCGTCTCCACCTTCGGCGGCCATGCCTGGGACGCCGGCCTGCTCATGGCCGCGGCGGTGCCGGTGGCGCTCAAGAAGGCGCAGCCCGGCACGCCCGAGTTCCGCGCCGCGCTGCGCGACGCGCTTGAAGGCGTGAAGGAGCTGCCCGGCGCGCACGGCATCTTCAACATGTCGCCCAACGACCACCTCGGCCTCGACCAGCGCGCCCGCGTGATGGTCAAGATCGAAAACGGCGGCTGGAAGTACCAGCCCTGAGGCCCGCGCCCCGGCGCCACCGGATGAGCCCCCTTCCCACGGGTGGGCCGGCCCGGGCGCCGGGCACCTGTCGCCGGCGGCCCGCACGCGGCGCCGTTGCGCGGCCCGCAGCCCCTCCTTCCTGCCGCGCGGCTGCCGCGGCTACACAGTAAGCTTTCATGGATGCACAGATCGCCCTGATGCTGGGCCAGGATGGGCTCGTCAACGGCGCGGTGTACGCGCTGATGGCGCTCGCGCTGGTGCTGGTGTTCTCGGTCACGCGCGTGATCTTCATCGGCCAGGGTGAATTCGTCACCTTCGCCGCGCTCTCGATGGCCATGCTGCAGGGCGGCGCGCGCACGCCGGCCACGCTGTGGCTGCTGCTGGCGCTGGCTGTGGCCACGCTGGTGGTGGAAGCCTGGCGGCACCAGCGCGGCGCCCCGGTGGACTGGGGTTCGACCCTGGTGTGGACGGTGGGCCTGCCCGCGCTGGCCTGCGCGGCGGTGCTGCTGTGGCGGCCGACTTCGGTGTGGGCGCAGGCCTTCGTGACGCTGCTGCTGATCACGCCGCTGGGGCCGCTGCTGTACCGGCTGGCCTACCGGCCGCTGGCGCATGCGACGGTGCTGATGCTGCTCATCGTCTCGGTGGCGCTGCACGGCGTGCTGGTGGGGCTGGGGCTGCTGTTCTTCGGGGCCGAGGGTTCGCGCACGCCGGCGTTCTCCGAGGCGCGCATGGACTGGTTCGGCGTGCCGGTGACGGGGCAGTCGCTGGTGGTCATCGCGCTCACGGCGGTGCTGGTGCTGGCCATGTTCGCGTTCTTCGAGCGCTCCATCATCGGCAAGGCCTTGCGCGCCACCGCCATGAACCGGGTGGGCGCGCGGCTGATGGGCATTCCGACCGAACTCGCCGGCGACGTGAGCTTCGCGCTGGCCGCGCTGATCGGTGCGGTCTCGGGGCTGATGATCGCGCCCATCACCACGATTTACTACGACACGGGCTTTCTGATCGGTCTCAAGGGCTTCGTCGCGGCCATCGTCGGCGGCCTCGCCAGCTACCCGCTGGCGCTGGCCGGTGCCCTGCTGGTGGGGCAGCTGGAAGCGTTCTCTTCGTTCTGGGCCAGTGCCTACAAGGAGGTGCTGGTGTTCACCCTCATCATCCCGGTGCTGTGGTGGCGCTCGCTGCGCAGCCACACGGTGGAGGAGGACGAGGAATGAGCGCGCGCACCCTCACCCTGCTGGCGGTGGCCGCGCTGGCCCTGTCCTGGCCATGGCTGCCGGATTTCACCGTCACCGAGCTCAACTACATTGGCCTGTATTCGCTGGTGGCCGTCGGCCTGGTCATGCTCACCGGCGTGGGTGGCATGACCTCGTTCGGGCAGGCGGCCTTCGTCGGCCTGGGCGCGTATGCCACGGCCTGGCTCAGCACCTCGCCCTGGGTGGCGCAGACGCTCGGCGGCGTGCTGCCGGCGGCCTGGCTGCCGTGGATCGGGCTGCCGCTGGGCCTGCTGCTGACCTACACCGTGGCCTGGCTGCTGGGCACGGTGACGCTGCGGCTGTCGGGCCACTACCTGCCGCTGGGCACCATCGCCTGGGGCCTGAGCCTGTACTACATCTTCGGCAACCTGGAGGCGCTGGGCGGCTTCACCGGCCTGGCCAACGTGCCGGCGCTGACCGTGGGGGACTTCTCGCTCGCCTCGCCGCGCGTGCTCGGGCCGGTGATCTGGGCGGTGTTGCTGCTGGCGCTGTGGGGGCTGCACAACCTGCTCGACTCGCGCGAGGGCCGCGCCATCCGCGCGCTCAAGGGCGGGCGGGTGATGGCCGAGTCCATGGGCGTGGACACGGCGCGCCAGCGCATCAAGCTGTTCATCCTGGCGGCGCTGCTGGCCAGCGTGTCGGGCTGGCTGTATGCGCACATGCAGCGCTTCGTCAACCCCACGCCGTTCAACATCCACATCGGCATCGAGTACCTGTTCATGGCGGTGGTGGGTGGCGTGGGCCATCTCTGGGGCGCGGTGCTGGGTGCGGCCATCATCACGCTGCTCAAGGAGCAGCTGCAGGACGTGCTGCCCAAGCTGCTGGGCAGCAGTGGCAACTTCGAGATCATCGTCTTCGGCCTGCTGATGCTGGTGGTGCTGCAGCGCTTTGCCGATGGCCTGTGGCCGCGCATTGCGGCCTGGACGGCGCGCTGGCGGCGCGCGGACGCGGCCCCGCCCAAGGCCGCAGCCGCCGCGGCGGCGCTGCCCACGCGCGAGCTGCCCGCGCGCGGCACGGTGGTGCTGCAGGCCGCCGACGTGACCAAGCGCTTTGGCGGGCTGGTCGCCAACAACGCGGTGAACTTCGATGTCAAGGCCGGCGAGGTGCATGCGCTCATCGGCCCCAACGGCGCGGGCAAGAGCACCTTCTTCAACATGATTTCCGGCGTCGATGCGCCCACCAGCGGCGAGGTGCGGCTCATGGGCCAGCGCATGAACGGCGAGCCCGCGCGGGCCTACGCGGCGCTGGGCCTCTCGCGCACCTTCCAGCACGTGCGGCTGCTGGGCGCGCGCAGCGTGCTCGAGAACGTGGCGCTGGGGGCGCACCGGCGCGCGCGGCGCGGCTGGGTGGCGGCCATGCTGCGGCTCGACCGCGCCGAGGAAGCCTCGCTGCTGGCCGAGGCGCGCCGGCAGATCGAGCGCTGCGGCCTGGGCGCGCATGCGCTGCAGAACGCGGGGTCGCTGGCGCTGGGCCAGCAGCGGGTGGTGGAGATTGCGCGCGCGTTGGCCAGCCAGCCCGCAGTGCTGCTGCTCGACGAGCCGGCGGCGGGCCTGCGGCATCTGGAGAAACAGGCGCTGGCCGCGCTGCTGGCGCAGCTGCGCAGCGAGGGCCTGGCCATCGTGGTGGTGGAGCACGACATGGAGTTCGTCATGAATTTGGCCGACCGGGTGACCGTGCTCGAATTCGGCACGGTGATCGCCGAGGGCACGCCCGCGCAGGTGCAGGCCGACCCGCGCGTGCTCGACGCCTACCTCGGGGGTGCGGCATGAGCGCGGGCAACGGGCTGGCGCTGCTCGAGCTCAGCGAGTTCAGCGTCTCGTACGGCGCGGTGGAGGCCGTGCACGCGGTGGACCTGCGCGTGGGCGAGGGCGAGATCGTCACCGTCATCGGCCCCAACGGCGCGGGCAAGACCACGCTGCTGTCGGCGGCCATGGGGCTGCTGCCCTCGCGCGGGGTGCTCACGCTCGCGGGCGAGCGCATCGACCGCCCGAGCGTGGAGGCCATGGTCGCGCGCGGCGTGGCGCTGGTGCCGGAGAAGCGCGAGCTGTTCGGCGAGATGTCGGTGGAGGACAACCTGCTGCTCGGCGGCTTCGCGCGCTGGCGCAAGGGCGTGCGCGACCAGGCCAGCCGCATGGAGGAGGTGTTCACCATCTTCCCGCGCCTGAAGGAGCGGCGCGCGCAGATGGCGGCCACGCTCTCGGGCGGCGAGCGGCAGATGCTGGCCATCGGCCGCGCGCTCATGAGCCGCCCGCGGCTGCTGATGCTCGACGAGCCCTCGCTGGGCCTCGCACCGCTGATCGTGCGCGAGGTGCTGCACGTGGTGGCCTCGCTGCGCACGCATGGCGTGTCGGTGCTGTTGGTGGAGCAGAACGCGCGCGCGGCGCTGCAGGTGGCCGACCGCGCCTATGTGCTGGAGATGGGCGCCGTCGCACTCAGCGGCGAGGCGCAGGAACTGCTGCACGACCGCCGCATCATCGACACCTACCTCGGCCTCGGCGGCAAGGCGCACGCAGCTTGACAACCTGCGGCGGCGCGTGCGCACGCCGCGCCGCCCGCCCATCTGGCATTTTTGAAGTTTTCCCCTCGAATCCCAGCGCCAAGCGGTGGGATGTTGCTATCAAAAAAGGAATTACCATGAGCCAAGTTCTGCACAGCTACCTCGCCGGCCGCTGGGTGGGCGCCACGCCCGCGCAGGCGCTGCGCCACGCCGTCAACGGCCAGACCGTGGCCTACACCCATGCCGAGTCGGCCGACTTCGCCGAGGCGGTGGACTACGCGCGCCGTGTGGCGCTTCCGAAGCTGCTCGCGCTGGACTTCCAGGAGCGCGCCGCGCGGCTGAAGGCGCTGGCCAAGTACCTCAACGAGCGCAAGGAAGCGCTCTACGCCATTTCCGCCTGGACGGGCGCCACCCGCACCGATGGCTGGATCGACATCGAAGGCGGCACCGGCACCCTGTTCTCCTACGCCAGCACCGGCTCGGCCGAGCTGCCCAGCGGCAACCTCATCCACGAAGGCCCGGCGCTGCCGCTGGGCAAGAAAGGGGCGTTCGCCGGCACCCACATCCTGGTGCCGCGCGGCGGCGTGGCGGTGCACATCGACGCGTTCAACTTCCCCGTCTGGGGCCTGCTGGAGAAGTTCGCGCCCAGCTTCCTCGCCGGCATGCCTTGCATCGGCAAGCCCGCCACCGCCACCAGCTACCTCACCGAGGCGCTGGTGCGCATGGTGGCCGAATCGGGCATCCTGCCCGAAGGCGCGCTGCAGCTCGTCATCGGCTCCACCGGCGACCTGCTCGACCGCCTCGACGAGCGCGACGTCGTCACCTTCACCGGCAGCGCCGACACCGCGGCCAAGCTGCGCGTGCACCCCAACCTTGTGCGCCACAGCATCCCCTTCAACGCCGAGGCCGACTCGCTCAACGCCGCCATCCTCGCGCCCGAGGTCACGCCCGACGACCCCGAGTTCGACCTCTTCGTGCGCGAGCTCGTGCGCGAGATGACCGTCAAGGCCGGCCAGAAATGCACCGCCATCCGCCGCGCCATCGTGCCGCGCGTACAGATCGACGCCGTGGCCGAGCGCGTGCGCGAGCGCCTGGCCAGGCTGGTCGTCGGCGACCCCGCCGTGGAGGGCGTGAAGATGGGGCCGCTGGCCTCGCACGCGCAGGTGGCCGACGTGGCCGAGCGCGTCGCCCTGCTGCGCCGCAGCGCCGAGGTGGTGTTCGACGGCGGCAGCGGCTTCGCGCCGGTGGGCGAGGGTGCGGCCGACGGCGCCTTCTTCCCGCCCACGTTGCTGCTCGAACGCGCCCCGCTGGGCGACGCCCCCGCGCACGACGTGGAAGCCTTCGGCCCGGTCAGCACGCTCATGCCGTACGACGGCGTGGACGAAGCGCTGGCCCTGGCCGCGCGCGGCCGCGGCAGCCTGGTCTGCACCCTCGTCACCCGCGAGCCGCAGACCGCTGCGCGCATGGTCGGCGCGCTGGCCGCGCTGCACGGCCGGGTGCACATCCTCGATGCCGAGGCCGCGGCCGAATCCACCGGCCACGGCTCGCCGCTGCCGGTGCTCAAGCACGGCGGGCCGGGGCGCGCGGGCGGCGGCGAGGAACTCGGCGGCCTGCGCGCGGTGCGCCACTTCATGCAGCGCGCGGCCGTGCAGGGCTCGCCCACCATGCTCGCTGCCGTCACCGGCGAATACGTGCGCGGCGCGCGCCGCATCGAAACCGGCACCCACCCCTTCCGCCGCCATTTCGAGGACATCCAGATCGGCGAATCGCTCACCACCGCGCGCCGCACCATCACCGACGAGGATGTGCACGCCTTCGGCCACCTCACCGGCGACATGTTCTACATGCACTTCGACGACGAGGCCGCCAAGGCCAGCCCGTTCGGCCAGCGCATCGCGCACGGCTACCTGGTGCTGTCGGACGCCGCGGGCCTGTTCGTCGTGCCCGAGCCCGGCCCGGTGCTGGCCAACTACGGGCTCGACACGCTGCGCTTCGTCAAGCCGGTGGCCATCGGCGACAGCATCCAGGTGCAGCTCACCGCCAAGCGCAAGATCGACCGCCGCAAGACTGACGCCCAGGGCCGCGGCCAGGGCGTCGTCGCCTGGGACGTGCAGGTCAGCAACCAGCACGGCGAACTGGTGGCCAGCTACGACATCCTCACGCTGGTGGCCAAGCGGGGGTGAAGCGACGCGGGCGGCGCTTGGGCGCCGTCGGCGGTGCCTCCCAGCGCCGCATGGGTCCATCGCTGCGGCTCGCGGCCGGCGGGGCGTTGCGCGGGCCGGTGAGGGCAGGTGAGGGCGCCGCGTGGGTTTGGGCGCATCGGCTTGCCAATCTTTGCCATGCACGCTAAGGTCGCGCGCATGAGCACCATGAACATCTCCCTGCCCGACGAGCTCAAGGCCTTCGTGGACGAGCAAGTCGCCACCCGCGCCTACGGCAGTGCCAGCGAATACGTGCGCGAACTCCTGCGCCGCGAGCGCGACGCCGCCCAACTGCGCGGGTTGCTGCTCGAGGGGCTGGCGAGCGGGCCCGGCCGCGTGGCCGACGAGGGCTACTTCGACGAGCTGCGCGAGCGCATCCGCCAGCACGGCCAGGCGCAGACGCGCCAGAGCAGCCCCTCGCCAACGCCCGCGCCGCGGCGCAAGCAGGCCGCGGCGGGCTGATCGCGCAATGGCCCCGCCGTTGCCCGCCATCGTCACGCCGAACGCCCAAGCCGACGTTCTCGCGGCGCTGGACCACTACCTTGAAGACGGCGGCGCCCCGGTGGCCGCGCGCTTCGTCGCCAGCTTGCAGCAAGCCTATGCCTTGCTGGGCCGCCAGCCCGGGCTGGGGTCCCCGCGCTACGCCACGCTTGCCGGCATCCCCGGCCTGCGCGCCTGGCCGCTGCGTCCCTGGCCCTACCTGGTGTTCTACCTGCCGCAGGAGCGCCAGCTCGACATCCTGCGCGTGCTGCACACCGCCCGCGACCTCCCGGCCACCCTGGCCCCCGACGACGCCTGACCGCCAGCCCGGCGAAGCGTCACACCCCGGCGGTTCATCGCGCTGGCGCCTTCCAGCCCCGCCAAGCGCTCTCAAAAACAATAGCAAAACCTGACAGAACGACGCTGGGGGTCTCCGGTTTTTCTTCAGAATTTGCTCGCCGCACGCCCCCGCGGTCTTCTCACCCACCGCCGTGGCTCATGCCGGCGCAGGGGCGGCCGGCCCGGGCTGTTACGCTCCGGCTGTTCGCACCGTTCAGCTCCGTCTGCCACTTCGCGCACCGATGAACCAGGACCTCAAGAAAACCCTCTGGGCCGCCGCCGACAAGCTGCGCTCCAGCATGGATGCTGCCGAGTACAAGCACATCGTGCTCGGCCTCATCTTCCTCAAGTACATCTCCGACGCCTTCGACGAGCGGCGCGCGGAACTCACGGCCGCTTTTTCCGACCCGTCGCACGACCTCCACCTGCCCGACGCCGCCGACCATGCCGAGGCGCTGGAGGAGCGCGACTACTACACCATGGCCAACGTCTTCTGGGTGCCGGCGCAGGCCCGCTGGGAAGCCATCCGCGCCCAGGCCAAGCAGGCCGCCATCGGCGTGCGCATCGACGCCGCGCTCGAAGCCATCGAAGCCGACAACCCGCGCCTCAAGGGCATTCTGGACAAGCGCTTCGGCCGCGCCCAGCTGGAACCCGGCAAGCTGGGCGAGCTGATCGACCTCATCTCCACCATCGGCTTCGCGGGTGACGGCGCAGGGGGCCACCACGCCAAGGACCTGCTCGGCGAGGTCTACGAATACTTCCTCGGCCAGTTCGCCAGCGCCGAAGGCAAGAAAGGCGGCCAGTTCTACACCCCGGCCAGCGTGGTGAAAGTGCTGGTCGAAGTGCTCGCCCCGCACCATGGCCGCGTGTACGACCCCTGCTGCGGCAGCGGCGGCATGTTCGTGCAGAGCGAGAAGTTCATCGAGGCGCACGGCGGCCGCGCCGACGACATCAGCATCTACGGCCAGGAGGCCAACCCCACCACCTGGCGCCTGGTGGCGATGAACCTCGCCATCCGTGGCCTCGCCGCCGACCTGGGCCGCGAGCCCGCCGACACCTTCCACCGCGACCAGCACCCCGACCTCAAGGCCGACTACATTCTCGCCAACCCGCCCTTCAACATCAGCGACTGGGGCGGCGAACGGTTGCAGGACGACCGGCGCTGGGTCTACGGCACCCCGCCCGCCGGCAACGCCAACTACGCCTGGCTGCAGCACATCCTGCATCACTTGAGCCCGCGCGGGCAGGCCGGCGTGGTGCTGGCCAACGGCAGCATGAGCAGCAACCAGAACAACGAGGGCGCCATCCGCCGCGCCATGGTCGAGGCCGACGTCGTCGACGTCATGGTTGCGCTGCCGCCGCAGCTTTTCTTCAACACCCAGATTCCGGCCTGCCTGTGGTTTCTGGCCAAGGACAAACGCGGTGCGGCCGGCGGCGGCAAGGGCCGCGACCGCCGCGGCGAAGTCCTCTTCATCGACGCCCGCAAGCTCGGCCGCATGGAAACCCGCGTCACCCGCGTGTTCGACGACGAGGACGTGGCGCGCATCGCCGCCACCGTCCACCGCTGGAGAGGCGATGCGGAGTGCGACGGCGAGGGCGGCGTGGATGAACCCTACGCCGACGTGCCCGGCTTCTGCCGCGCCGTGAAACTCGCCGAAATCGCCGAGCACGGCCACGTGCTCACCCCCGGCCGCTATGTCGGCGCCGAGGAAACGGAAGACGACGACGAAGCCTTCAACGAGAAGATGGAGCGGCTCACCGCGCAGCTCGCCGAGCAGATGGCCCGGGGGGCGGAACTGGATGCGGTGATTCGGGAGAGGCTGGCGGGGATGGGATATGCAGCTTGAGCTATGTGACGTCGCGCCAGCAAACTGGAAACGACTGCCTATTGCGGCAGTTTGTCAGCGGTTTACGAGCGGCGGGACACCTAGTCGGAAGATGCCTCACTACTTCAGCGGCGGCACGATACCTTGGGTCAAGACGCAGGAACTTACCGATTGCGTGCTAACGGAGACAAACGAGTACATCACAGAAGATGCTGTTCGGAATTCGTCAGCAAAGCTTTTGCCGGCAAACACTGTGCTCATGGCCATGTATGGCGCAACGGTTGGTCAGCTTGGTGTGCTAGCGAGGCCAATGACCTGTAATCAGGCTTGCGCAGCCATGGTGGCCAACCCCTCTAAGTGCGATTACCGTTTTCTGTATTACCAACTTCTCGCGGCACGAGAACAAATAAAGTCACTCTCCACTGGCGCCGCCCAGCAGAATCTAAGCGGAGCGCAGATAAAGCAGTTCGTCCTTCCTTTTCCTGCGCTGACAGAGCAGAGCGAGATTGCCGAGGTGTTATGGAAAATTGACCGACGCATCGACCTCCTGCGCCAAACCAACGCCACCCTCGAATCCATCGCCCAGGCCCTGTTCAAGAGCTGGTTCATCGACTTCGACCCGGTGCGCGCCAAGCAGGCCGGTCGCGAGCCCGAAGGCATGGACGCCGCCACGGCAGCGCTTTTCCCCGCCGAGTTCGAGGAATCGGCGCTGGGGTGGATTCCGAAGGGGTGGCGCATTTGCCCATTCGCGGAAACGGTGAACATCATTGGTGGCGGCACCCCAAAAACAAGCGTCACGGATTATTGGGGAGGTGACATCCCGTGGTTTTCAGTTGTGGATGCGCCGGCAGTCGGACAGGTTTTCACCGTGACAACAGAAAAGTCCGTCACGAAGCTAGGCGTTGATAACTCCTCCACGCGAATCTTGCCGAAGTGGACCACCATCATTTCGGCAAGGGGAACTGTCGGGAAACTGGCACTGACCGGCGTGGAAATGGCAATGAATCAGTCTTGCTATGGTTTAACACCCAGAGCCAGTGGCGGTGAGACAGCGACATACTTGGCTGCTCAGAGGTTGGTGGAAGACCTGAGGCGTCTGGCACATGGCGGCGTGTTCGACACCATCACCCGGGATACGCTCAATTCAGTGCTTGTTTGCGACCCGCCGCCAGAAATCATCAAGGCGTTTGACGCGCTGACACGCCCGCTGTTCGAACGTATCTTGGCAAATGGTCTGCAATCCTGTTCGCTCACGGAGACACGCGACACGCTCCTTCCCCGCCTCATCTCCGGTAAGCTCCGCCTGCCTGAAGCGCGGGAGCAATTCGACGAGGCCACGGCATGAGCGCTTTCCATCGCGATCAGCCCTACGACGGGCTACCCTTGCTGCCGCCGCAGACCGAGTTGGAAACCAAAGCGGTGCTCAAACGCACGGTGGCGGCGCATCGTGCCCTGGCGGACTTGCGGGGCATGGCGGCGCGCATTCCCAATCAAGCCATCCTTATCAACGGCATCGTGTTGCAGGAGGCGCGACTGTCCTCTGAAATCGAGAACATTGTCACCACGCATGACGAGCTGTTTCGCGCCGCCGCCGACCCCGACGCCAAGGCCGACCCCGCCGCCAAGGAGGTGTTGCGCTACCGCGAGGCGCTGTGGGCGGGATTCGAGCAACTGCGTAACCGGCCACTGACCACCAACTTGTTCATCGAGCTGGCCCGCATCATCAAAGGGGTGGATCTGGACGTTCGTGCGGGGCCTGGCACACGGCTGATAAACCCCAGTACGGGCCAAGTCATCTACACACCGCCGCAGGGGCAGACCCTGCTGCGCGACAAGCTGGCCAACCTGGAGCGTTTCCTGTACCCGGAGACGCCGGATGACCTTGATCCGCTGGTGCGCATGGCGGTGATGCACTACCAGTTCGAGGCTATCCACCCGTTCGTGGACGGCAACGGCCGAACCGGGCGCATCCTCAACATTCTCTGGCTGGTCGAGCAGGGCCTGCTGGATATCCCGGTGCTCTACCTCTCTCGCTATATTCTGTCGAACCGGACGGCGTATTACGACGGCCTGCGCGGCGTAACGGAAGACAGCGCGTGGGAGAGTTGGGTGCTCTACATGCTCGACGCGGTGGAGCAGACAGCCCGCGAAACCTGCGATCGCGTGCGCCGCATCCTTGAACTGATGGAGGCCACCCGGTCGCAGGTGCAGCAAAGTGCGCCGCGCATCTACAGCAAGGATTTGGTCGAACTCATTTTTCGGCATCCGTACTGCAAGATTCAGTTTCTGCTGGATGCGGGGCTGGCCAAGCGGCAGACGGCTTCCGTGTACCTGCGCACCTTGTCGGACCTGGGGCTGCTCAAGCCGCTCAAGGTCGGGCGCGAGGTGTACTACCTCAACGAGGGGCTGTTGGCCGAGTTGGTTCGCACATAGGTTGAAAGGCTCGGCAGGTGCCTCTGATGTGTCGATTTACATAGAAAAGTTCGACATATATGGGCGATATGTCGAACTGTTGAGCAGATCGCATCGAGGTCAGCGGGGTGTCGTCACGGGTTCCAAAGCTTTGGGGATAGGGGTTGAAACGTTTTTCTTGATAAAGGTATTCGATCCAACTTTAAACATGTCGGGGGGCTGGTTAAGCTTGCGGCACGGAATTTAAGGAGGAGGTTCGTGGCAAACGGCATCGTCAGTGAAGACCAGGTCGAACGGGCGATGCTGGAATGGCTGGCCGGCCTCGGCTGGTCGGTCGCCCATGGCCCCGACATCTCGCCGCCTGACGCCAAAACTCCCGGCACCGACCGCGACAGCTACCGCGAGGTGGCGCTCAAGCACCGGCTGGCGGACGCCATCGCCCGCCTGAACCCGCACATCCCTCCCGGCGCCCGCGACGACGCGCTGCGCCGGGTGCTGAGCCCCGACGTGCCGGGGCTGGTGAACGCCAACCGGCAGGTGCACCGCTGGCTGGTCGACGGCGTGCCGGTGGAGTATCAGAAGAACGGTGAGACGCGCGGCGACCGCGTGCGCCTGCTGGACTTTGCCGACGTGGCGGCCAACGACTGGCTGGCGGTAAACCAGTTTTCGGTGCAGGGCACGAAGCTCACGCGCCGAGCGGACGTGGTGCTGTTCGTGAACGGGCTGCCGCTGGTGGTCATCGAGCTCAAAAACCCCGGCGACGAGGACGCCGACATCTGGGCCGCCTGGAACCAGCTGCAGGCCTACCAGCAGGACATCCCCGACCTGTTCCACGCCAACGCGCTGCAGGTGATTGCCGACGGCATCCAGGCGCGCATGGGCTCGCTCACAGCGAGCCGCGAGCGCTTCATGGCCTGGCGCACCATCGACGGCGTGAGCACCGACCCGCTGGGCCCGATGCGTGAACTGGAGACGCTGGTGCTGGGCCTGTTCCAGCGCGAGCTGCTGCTGGACTACCTGCGCCACTTCATCCTGTTCGAGGACGAGGGCCAGCTCGTCAAGAAGGTGGCGGGCTACCACCAGTTCCACGCCGTGCGCGCCGTGGTGCAGAGCGTCCTGACAGCCTCGGCCCCTGGCGGCAACCGCAAGGGCGGCGTGGTGTGGCACACCCAGGGGGCGGGCAAGAGCATCGAGATGACCTGCCTCGCCGGCGCCCTGATGGCCCACCCCGGCATGGGCAACCCGACCCTGGTGGTGGTGACCGACCGCAACGACCTGGACAACCAGCTCTTCGGCGTCTTCGCCGGGGCGCGCGAAATGCTGCGCGAAACGCCGGTGCAGGCCGACACCCGGCCCGAACTGCGGCGCCTGCTGGGCAACCGGCCGTCGGGCGGCATCATCTTCACCACCATCCAGAAGTTCACGCCGGGCGAGGACGAGGACATGTTCCCGGTGCTCTCCGACCGCCGCAACATCGTGGTCATCTGCGACGAGGCGCACCGCAGCCAGTATGGATTCGAGGCGCGGCTGACCGGCGGGGAGAGCAGGCGCGCCGCCAACGACGCCACCGCGCTGCTGGCCGCCGAGCCCGGCCCGACCTCGAAGCCGCTGACGACCGGCGGCGGCGCCGTTCGCTACTCGGATGACCGCACGGCCAGCGCTGTGCGGTATGGCTACGCCCAGCACCTGCGCGACGCGCTGCCCGGCGCGACCTTTGTCGCCTTCACCGGCACGCCCGTCTCGCTGGACGACCGCGACACCCGCGCCGTGTTCGGCGACTACGTCCATATCTATGACATCGAGCAGGCGGTGAAGGATGGCGCCACGGTGCCCATCTATTACGAGAGCCGCCTGGCCAAGCTGGAGCTGAAGGACGCCGACGTGACCCTGCTCGACAGCGAGGTCGACGCGCTGACCGAGGACGAGGAGGGCGACGCCGCCAAGGTGGCCAGGCTGCGCCGCTGGGCGGCGCTGGAGCAACTGGTCGGCGCGCCGCCGCGCATCCAGAAAGTGGCGGCGGACATCGTGTCCCACTTCGAGAGCCGCCTTTCCGCGATGGACGGCAAGGCGATGGTGGTGGCGATGAGCCGGGACATCTGCGTGCACCTCTATGACGCCATCGTCGCGCTGCGCCCCGACTGGCACAGCGACGACCCGGCCCTGGGCGCCATCAAGGTGGTGATGACCGGCTCGGCGTCGGACAAGGCGCTGCTCAAACCCCACATCTATCCGAAAGACGTCCGCAAGCGGCTGGAAACACGGTTCAAGAACCCGGCCGACCCGTTCAAGCTCGTCATCGTGCGCGACATGTGGCTCACCGGCTTCGACGCGCCGTGCCTGCACACCATGTACGTCGACAAGCCGATGCGCGGCCACAACCTGATGCAGGCCATCGCCCGGGTCAATCGCGTGTTCAAGGACAAGCCGGGCGGGCTGGTGGTGGACTACATCGGCATCGCCAACGAGCTCAAGGCCGCGCTGGCGGACTACACCCAGGCCAAGGGCCGCGGCAAGCCGACCATTGACGCCCGCGAGGCGCTGGCCGTGCTGCAGGAGCAGATGGACGTGCTCCACGACATGCTGCACGGCGTGGACTACGGCGACTTCCGCAGCCATGCCTGGCAGCGCTTGCCATCCGTAGCCAACCACGTGCTCGGCCTGGACGACGGCAAGAAGCGCTTCGCCGACGCGGTGCTGGCCGCCAGCAAGGCCTTCGCCTTGTGTTGCACGCTGGACGAGGCCTTGGCCCACCGGGACGAACTCGCATTCCTGCAGGCGGTGAAGGCCGCGCTGACCAAGCACGTCGGCACCGACAAGAAGCTGACCGACGAGCAGAAGGAACACGCGCTGCGGCAAATCATGAGCCGAGCCATCGTGAGCGACGAAGTCATCGACATCTTCTCGGCGGCCGGCCTCAAGCACCCGGACATCGGCGTGCTGTCGGACGAGTTCCTCGAAGACGTGCGCCACATGAAGGAGCGCAACCTGGCGGTGGAACTGCTGGAGCGGCTGCTCAAAGGCGAGATCAAGTCGCGCTTCAAGACCAACGTCGTGCAGGAGGCAAAGTTTTCGGAGCTCCTGCAGCAAAGCCTGACGCGCTACCGCAACCGGGCCATCGAGACCGCCCAGGTCATCGAGGAGCTCATCGAGATGGCCAAAAAATTCCAGGAAGCCGCCCAGCGCGGCGAGGTGCTGGGGCTCAACGCCGAGGAGGTGGCGTTCTACGATGCGCTGGCCACCAACGAGGCGGCGGTGCGCGAACTGGGCGACGAGACGCTGAAGAAAATCGCCGTGGAACTGGTGCAGCGCCTGCGCAGTTCGGTGACCGTGGATTGGGCCGTGCGCGAAACGGTGCGCGCCAGGCTGCGGGTGATGGTGAAGACGCTTCTCAAGCGCTACAAGTACCCGCCCGACCGGCAGGAGGAGGCGACCGAGACGGTGCTCAAGCAGGCTGAGACGCTCTCAGCCGAGTGGGCGCTGGCTTGAGGTAGGTGCGAGTGCTGCGCACGCTGCCCCGCGCCGAGGGGGACTCTTGCTCTCTGGTTGATAGCATCCACTGACCAAACGGCGCTGGGTTCCCCGGTTTTTCTTCAAATCCTGCGCCGTGCGCCGTCCCCTGCGGCCTTGCGGCGCGTACGGGAGGGGGCGGAGGCGGCTGGCGCGGGGCTGAGGGCTTCGCGCTCGCCGGGGGTGGCGACGGGCAGGCGGACTTCGGCCTTGACTTCCTTGAGCACGATGCTCGAGCGCACATGCGTCACGCCCGGCAGCTTGAACAGGGTGGCGTGCAGAAAGCGCTCGTAGGCGGCGATGTCGCGCATCATCACGGTGAGGATGTAGTCCGCCTGGCCGGTGGTGGAGAGGCAGCGCACGATGGCGGGCTCGGCGGCGACGGCGCGCTCGAAGCCCTGCACCAGCTCCTCGCTGTGCTGCGAGAGGTTCACCTCCACCACCACCAGCAGCGGCAGGCCGACCTGGGTGCGGTCCACCAGCGCGCTGTAGCCGCGGATCACGCCGGCGTCCTCCATCGCCTTGATGCGCCGCCAGCACGGCGTGGGCGACAGGCCCACGGTGTCGGCGATCTGCTGCAGCGTCTGCCGGGCGTCGCGCTGCAACTCCTGCAGGATGCGCAGGCTCCAGGCGTCGAGGGGGAATTCTTCTCGCATGGCGACTCGGTTGAGAAAAATCAAGCCACCATCATGCCGCCGATGGCAAGGAAAAGAAACCTCTTGCGCGCACTCGGGGCGAGACTGGGCGGCATCGTTTCGTCCTCGCACGCCGTACGCCATGAGCCTTGCCGCCCCGCCGCTTTCCACCGCATCCTGCACCGCCACACCCCGCGCCGCGGGGCCCTCTCCGGCCGCGCCGCACACGCCGCTGACCGAAGCGCCCGGATGCGGCCCTGGCGGCGCGGGCGGCTCGGGCTCTGGCCTCGCCGCCCTCACGCCACCCGCCGGAGCGCGCGGTGATGCGCTGCAGCGCCCGGGCTACCGCCTCGACGACGCGCTCTGGGCCGACCGCGGGGTGGTGTTCCTCAGTGGCACGCAGGCGCTGGTGCGGCTGCTGCGCATGCAGCGCGCGCGTGATGCGGCCGCGGGCCTGAACACGCGCGGCTTCGTCAGCGGCTACCGCGGCTCGCCGCTGGGCGGGCTGGACCAGGCGCTGTGGAAGGCGGGGGCGCGGCTGACCGAGGCGGGCGTGCACTTCGTGCCCGGCATCAATGAGGAGCTTGCCGCCACCCAGGTGCTGGGCACGCAGCGCGTGGAATCCGACCCCGAGCGCACCGCCGACGGCGTGTTCGCGATGTGGTACGGCAAAGGCCCCGGCGTGGACCGCGCGGGCGACGCGCTCAAGCATGGCAATGCCTTCGGTGCCTCGCCGCACGGCGGCGTGCTGGTGGTCGCAGGCGACGACCACGGCTGCGTGTCCTCCTCCATGCCGCACCAGAGCGACCTGCTGTTCGCCGCCTTCCACATGCCGGTGCTGCAGCCGGCCAACGTGGCCGAACTGCTGGAATTCGGCCTCTACGGCTGGGCGCTGTCGCGCTATTCGGGCGCGTGGGTGGCGTTGGCGGCGCTCTCGGAGGTGGTGGAGAGCGCGGGCACCGTGGACCTCGACGCCGTGCAGCAGCGCGCCGGCGCCTGGCTCGCGCCCGACGCGGTGCGCGAAGCCACCGGCCACACACCGCCGCCCGATGGGCTGCACTACCGTTGGCCCGATCTGCCTTCGCTGGCCATCGAGACGCGCGTGCATGCCAAGCTGGAGGCGGTGGCCGCGTTCGCGCGGGTCAACGCCATCGACCGCATGGTCATCGAGGCGCCGCGGGCGCGGCTGGGCATCGTCACCTGTGGCAAGGCGCATCTGGATTTGATGGAGGTGCTGCGCCGGCTCGACATCGCGCCCGAGCGCCTCGCCGCAGCCGGTGTGCGGCTGTACAAGGTCGGCCTGGCCTGGCCGCTGGAGCCCACGCGGCTGCGCGCGTTCGCGCAGGGGCTGGAGGAAATCCTCGTCGTCGAGGAAAAGGCGCCGCTGGTGGAGCAGCAACTGCGCGCGCTGCTGTACAACGCGCCGGCTGCTGCGCGCCCCGCCATCGTCGGCAAGCACGACCGCGACGGTGCCCCGCTGATCGCCGCCACCGGCGAACTGCGGCCCTCGCGCCTGATCGACATCTTCGCCCGCTGGCTGCACCACCACTTCCCCGACACCGCCACCTTCGACGACCATCTGCAGCACGTGCGCGACTTCATGCCGCCGGCCGTGCTTTCCAACGCGGCCGACGCGGTCAAGCGCCTGCCGTACTTCTGCGCCGGCTGCCCGCACAACACCAGCACCGTGGTGCCCGAGGGGTCCACCGCGCGCGCGGGCATCGGCTGCCATTTCATGGCCAACTGGATGGAGCGCAGCACCGCCGGCCTCATCCAGATGGGCGGCGAGGGGGTGGACTGGGTCTCGCACGCGCGCTTCACCCGCTTGCCGCATGTGTTCCAGAACCTGGGCGACGGCACCTACACGCATTCGGGGTCGCTGGCCATCCGACAGGCCGTGGCCGCCGGCGCCAACATCACCTACAAGATTCTGTTCAACGAGGCCGTGGCCATGACCGGCGGCCAGCCGGTGGAGGGGCGCATCGGCGTGGATGCCATCGCGCGCCAGGTGCAGAGCGAGGGCGTGGTCCGCGTGGCCGTGGTGTCCGACGACATCGCCAAGTACGCCGCGCAGCGCCATCGCTTCCCCGCCGGCACCACGTTCCACGAGCGCAGCGCGCTCGACGCCGTGCAGCGCGAGTTGCGCGCCACGCCCGGCGTGACGGTGCTCATCTACGAACAGACCTGCGCCGCCGAGAAGCGCCGCCGCCGCAAGAAAGGCGAGGCCGAGCCGCCGCGGCGCCTGTTCATCCACGAAGCCGTCTGCGAGGGCTGCGGCGACTGCACCGTGCAGAGCAACTGCGTGGCCGTGCTGCCGCACGAGGGCGGCGCCTCGGCCCCCCTGTTCGGCCGCAAGCGCCGCATCGACCAGACCGCCTGCAACAAGGACTACCGCTGCGCCGACGGCTTCTGCCCGAGCTTCGTGAGCGTGAGCGGCGCGCGCATCCGGCGCAAGCTCGGCGCGCTCGGTGGCGAAGCCGCCGCCGCATTCGACGCCGCCGTGCAGGCGCTGCCCGCGCCCGCCGCGCACCGCTGGAGCGTGCCCTACGACCTGCTCATCACCGGCGTGGGCGGCACCGGCGTGGTGACCGTGGGCGCGCTGGTGGCCATGGCCGCGCACCTGCAGGGCCTGCGCGCGAGCACGCTGGACTTCATGGGCTTTGCGCAGAAGGGCGGCGCGGTGCTGAGCTTCGTGCGCCTGGCCGACGCGCCCGAGCGGCTGCACCAGGTGCGCATCGACACCCAGCAGGCCGACGCCGTGCTTGCCTGCGACCTGGTGGTGGCCGCCGCGCCCGAGGCGCTGCAGGCCGTGCGCCACGGCCGCACCCGCGTGCTGGCCAATGTGCACGAAACGCCGGTGGCCGAATCCCTGCGCAACCCCGACGCCAGCCTGCGCGTGCCCGAGCTGCTGGCCAAGCTGCGCTTTGCCGCCGGCGACGCGCAGGTGGAGGGCTTCGACGCGCAGGCCCTGGCCGAAACCTTCCTCGGCGACACCGTGGGCGCCAACGTGCTCGCACTGGGCTATGCCTGGCAGCGCGGGCTGGTGCCGGTGGCCGAGGCCGCGCTGCAGCGCGCCATCGAGCTCAACGGCGTGGCGGTGGAGGCCAACCGCAAGGCCTTCGCGCTGGGGCGGCTGGCCGCTGGCGACCCGCGCGCGCTCGAGCGGCTGCTCGCCGCGGCCTCCACGCCCGCTGCGGGCGGTGCACAGGCCGCGCGTGACGCCGCCGCGCAGGGCGACCTCGACACCTTCCTCGACCGCGCAGCGGCGCACCTGCAGGCCTACCAGAACGCCGCGTGGGCGCGCCGCTACCGCGAGCGTTTGGCGGCCGTGCGCGCGCGCGAGGCCGCCTGGGGGGCGGTGGGCGCGGACGCGCGCCTCACCCGCGCGGTGGCGCGCAGCCTGCTCAAGCTCATGAGCGTGAAGGACGAGTACGAAGTCGCGCGCCTCTACAGCGACGGCAGCCTGGAGCGCGCGCTGGCCGCCCAGTTCGAAGGCGACTACACGCTCGCCTTCCACTTTGCGCCGCCGCTGCTCGCGCGCAGCCGCGCCGGCCAGCCGCCGCGCAAATGGCGCTTCGGCGCCTGGGTGCGGCCGCTGCTGCGCGTGCTGGCCCACGGCAAGCACCTGCGCGGCACGCCGCTCGACCTGTTCGGCGCCACCGCGGAGCGGCGCATGGAACGCGCGCTGCTGGCCGCCTACGAGCGCCGCATCGACGAACTGCTCGCCGCGCTGGATGCCGACGGTGCTCCAAGCCCGCAGCGCCTCGCGCTGGCGGCGCAGATCGCGGCGCTGCCGCTGTCCATGCGCGGCTTCGGCCATGTGAAGGCGGCGCAGGTGCAGCAGGCGCAGGCGCGGGAGGCCGAGCTGCTGCACCGCTTCGACCCCACCCGCCACCCCGCGCCACGCCGTGCACCCACGGACGCACCGCAGGCGGGCCAGCTGCGCGGCATCCCCATCGCCGCGGCGGGCTGATGGACGGACGGCGCACGCGCCACGCCGCCGGGTGCGCCCCCCCGTGCCCGCTGGGGTGACTTCAAAAAAGTGAGCATAACCTGACCGTTTGGCGCTGGGGTTCCGGCGTTTTCATCATGAAACCCGCCGCCAGAGCGCTGTAGGGGCAGCGCGCGGCCCCTGTGCGGCCTCCCACAGCCTGCCCCGGCCCCTGACGGCCCCGCCGCGGCCGAGCTGACCACGCCGGCGCCGCGGCGCTCCCCTTGTGAGGCTTTGCCTCAGCGGGCCAGTGGCGCCCCGGTGTCGCCCAGCAGCGTGCCCTTGACCACGGTGCCGTAGAGGCTGAACGGTGTGTTGTGGAACTTGGCGCGCGTGGCCGCCACGCTGCCGAGCCAGCGCGGGTCCTGCGGGCGTTCGTGCGCGTTCATGAAGTAGGCCACGTCCCAGGCCTCCTGCGGGCTCAGGCTGTAGCTCATGCCGTAGGGCATGTTGGCGCGGATGAAGGCCGCCGCATTCTTGTAGCTGGCCATGCCCGCGCCCCAGTTGAACGACTGCGGGCCCCACAGCGGCGGGAACACGGTGGCGCCGTGGGTCAGCTGGCCCTGCCCGTCGGCGCCGTGGCACAGCGCGCACTTGGCCGCGTAGACGGCCTGGCCGCGCGCGTAGTCGGGTGCACGCGCGGGCTTGGGCAGTTCGGGGTAGCCGCGCCCGGCCACCTTTTCGTCCACCGGCAGGCCTTTGGAGAGCCAGAAGGCATAGGCCTCCAGCGCCACCAGCGTCTCGCTGCCCAGAGGCGGCGCGCTGCCGTTCTGGCTGAAGGTGAAGCAGCCCTGCAGCCGCTCGGCAAAGGTGTTGACCTTGTGGTTCTTGGCCCGGTAGGCCGGATAGCTGACATAGGCCGCCCACAGCGGCGCGGAGCCGGCCATGCGCCCCGCGTCGAGGTGGCAGTTGGCGCAGCTGAGCGTGTTGCCGACGAAGGCTTTGGCATAGGTGGGCGTCTCCAGCACGATGTTGCGCCCGAGGCGGACCATCTTGCCGAAGTCGTCGTCGGGAATGGCGGACTCCGGCGGCGGCGTGAAGCGCGCGCCGGTGCCCGCAGCCGCGTTGAGCCTGGCCCGGGTGCCCGAAGCCGCCGGCGCTGCGGCACGGGACGCCGCCCCGACAGGAGGCAGTGCATCCACCATGGCGGAGGCGGCCGCGCCGGGCGCGAGCGGCTGCGTGGCCAGCCATTGCGCCACGGCTTGGGTCTGGGCATCACTCAGGCGCAGGGCCACGGTGCGCATCAGGCCCTGCGGGTCGCCGCGGCGGCTGCCGTCCTTCCAGGCCTTGATCTGCGCCTCAAGGTACGCGGCGGGCTGCCCGACCAGCGCCGGAAAGTCCGCGCCCACGCCGGCCGCGCCCGGCCCGTGGCAACGGGTGCAGGCGGGGATGCCGGCGTTCCAGTCGCCACGCAGCGCCAGCCGCTCGCCCTCGGCCAGCGCCTGGGCATCCGGGGCGGGCGCTGGGGCCTCGGGCGGGGTGCCCGCGGGCAGGCTGGCGTAGTAGGTGGCCACGGCGGTGATCTGCGCCGCCGTCAGCGGCTTGGCCATGGCGGACATGATGGGGTTGTTGCGCGTGCCCTTGCCGTAGTGGCGCAGTTGCGCCGCCAGGTACGGCGCGGGCAGCGCCGCCAGCCGCGGGTAGCCCGCCGCAGCATTGCCCAGGCCGTCGGCGCCGTGGCAGCCCACGCAGGTGGCCGCCTCGGGCGGCGGCGCGGCGTGCAGGGCAGGCGCCGCTCCGAGCAGGCCGCCAAGCAGAGCTGCAGCCATCACGCGGCGCGCGGTGTGGAATCGATGCATGAGGACACCTCCGGTCGAGCGGTGCGCCGTCGTTGCCCGGCAGCGGACATCGGCCTTGCCGCGGGCACCGGCCCTGCCGCGGGCACCGGTCCCGGCGCGCACCGTGGACCCACTGTAGCGCAGACGGATGCCCGGGGTGTGTCGCGCAGCCGGTGTGCCACCTGGAGGAAGTCCCGCGCCTGCAGGCGCCCCAGGGCCGGACTGCGCCGCCCCCCGGGGGAGCGAGAGCCTTCTGGCGCGGCCCGGCGTGCTTCCCGCAAGAGACCGCAGGGGAGGCGGGCAGGGCAGGGCGGCTTCATCCGGGCCGGGCGCGCATGAAAAAGGGGCCCGAAGGCCCCTGGTTCGTGTCGCGCTGTGGCCTGGCGGCTTCAGAGCGAGTCGATGAAGCTGCGCAGCTTGTCCGAGCGGCTGGGGTGCTTGAGCTTGCGCAGCGCCTTGGCTTCGATCTGGCGGATGCGCTCGCGCGTGACGTCGAACTGCTTGCCCACTTCCTCGAGCGTGTGGTCGGTGCTCATCTCGATGCCGAAGCGCATGCGCAGCACCTTGGCCTCGCGCGGGGTGAGGCTGTCGAGGATGTCCTTCACCACCTCGCGCAGGCCGGCCTGCATGGCGGCCTCGATGGGGGCGGTGTTGGAGGTGTCCTCGATGAAGTCGCCGAGGTGGCTGTCGTCGTCGTCGCCGATGGGCGTCTCCATGGAGATCGGCTCCTTGGCGATCTTCATGATCTTGCGGATCTTGTCCTCGGGGATGTCCATCTTCTCCGCGAGCACGCTGGCGTCGGGCTCGAAACCGAACTCCTGCAGGTGCTGGCGGCTGATGCGGTTCATCTTGTTGATGGTCTCGATCATGTGCACCGGAATGCGGATGGTGCGCGCCTGGTCTGCGATGGAGCGGGTGATGGCCTGGCGGATCCACCAGGTGGCATAGGTCGAGAACTTGTAGCCGCGGCGGTATTCGAACTTGTCCACCGCCTTCATCAGGCCGATGTTGCCTTCCTGGATGAGGTCGAGGAACTGCAGGCCGCGGTTGGTGTACTTCTTGGCAATCGAGATGACCAGGCGCAGGTTGGCCTCGATCATCTCCTTCTTGGCGCCGCGCGAGGTGGCTTCGCCCTCGTTCATGCGCTTGTTGATGTCCTTGAGCTCGTCGAGCGGCACCACCACGCGCGACTGGATGTCGATGAGCTTTTGCTGGATGTCCTGCACCGGCGGGATATTGCGGCCCATCACCGCGCTCCAGGGCTTGCCGGCGGAGGCCTGCTTCTCGATCCAGCTCAGGTCGAGCAGGTGCGAGGGCACGCGCTCGCCCTTGGCGTTGCGGCCGCTGAACTCGGCGATGAACTGTTCCTGCGGGTAGCCGCACTTGTCCACGATGATGCGGCGCAGCTCGCGCTCCTTCTTGCGGATGTCGTCCACCTGCTCGCGCACCATGTCGCAGAGTTTTTCGATGGTCTTGGCGGTGAAGCGGATGGTCATGAGCTCATCCGACAGCGCCTTCTGCGCCTTCTGGTAGGCGGGCGTGCCCCAGCCCTCACGGTCGTAGACCTTGTGCAGCTTCTCGAACAGCGCGGCGATGCGGTCGAAGCGCTCGAGCGCCTGATTCTTGAGCTCCTCGAGCTTCTTGGTCAGCGCCTTGGAGCCGCCCTTGCCGTCGTCGTCGTCGGCCTCGTCGAACTCGTCGAAGTCTTCCTCGGCCACGTAGTCGTCGGCCTCGTCGGCGTTGGAGAAGCCGTCGACGACCGAGGAGATCACCACCTTGCCTTCGCGGATCTCCTCGGCCATGCGCAGGATCTCGGCGATGGTGGCGGGCGAGGCGCTGATGGCCTCCATCATCGCCATCAGGCCGCCTTCGATGCGCTTGGCGATCTCGATCTCGCCCTCGCGGGTGAGCAGTTCCACCGTGCCCATCTCGCGCATGTACATGCGCACCGGGTCGGTGGTGCGGCCGAATTCGCTGTCCACCGTGGACAGCGCGGCTTCGGCTTCTTCCTCGGCCTCCTCCTCGGTGGCGGCCGAGGGTGCGGTGTTGCTCAGCAGCAGGGTTTCGGCGTCGGGCGTCTGCTCGTACACCGCCACGCCCATGTCGTTGAGCATGTTGACCACGACTTCCAGCGTCTCGGCATCGACGAGCTTGTCGGGCAGGTGGTCGGAAATCTCGCCGTGGGTCAGGTAGCCGCGCGTCTTGCCGAGCTTGATGAGCTTTTTGAGCCGCTCGCGCCGCTTGGCCAGGTCTTCCTCGGACAGCACGGTCTCGTCGAGGCCGAATTCCTTCATCAAGGCGCGTTCCTTCGCCTTGCTGATCTTCATGCGCAGCGGCTTGGCCTTCTCGGCGGTCTCGGCCGCCGCAACTTCGGGCTCGGCCTCGAGTTCTTCCTCGATGTCGGAGAGGTCGAGGTCATCCACCTCGGCCTCGGCGGCGGCTTTGGGCTTGCGCCCGCGCTTGGCACCGCCCTTGGCGGCGGCCGGCGCGGCGGTCTTGGCCGGGCGGCCGGGCTTCTTGCGCGCCGGGGCTTCGGCGGCGGTGTCGTCGAGCGCTTCGAGTTCGGCGGGCGCGGCCTTGGCGGCCTTGCTGGTCTTGGCGGCGGTGGCGGTCGTGGAAGCAGTCGTTTTCTTCGTAGCGGGCACGGCTGGGGCTTTCTCTTTGTTCTTCACGGGGACAGGGGCGGTCACGCGCTTTGCAGCCGCGGGGGCGGGCGCAGCGGCCTTGCGGGTCGGCGTCGTTGCCGCGGGCGTGCGGGTGCTGGCGCGGGCGGGCGTGCCGGCCTTGGCGGCCGGCTTGGTCGCCGCTGACTGGGTCGCCGCGGCCCTGGCTTTCACAGCCTTGGCCGCAGGTTGGGCAGCGGTGGCGCGCTCGCGCGCGGGGGCAGACGACGTCTTCGACTTGGCAGCGGGCATGGACACACCTCTCTGGACAACGGAGTGGGCAGAATCGCTCGCGTGCCGCAGGCCAGTCGCCCGGGCGCGCTCAACCTGGGCAAAGGGCCCGAGGCAAGGGGCAAGATGGGTGGGCGAACATTTGGTGTGCAGTCCTTGCGGTGGAGGTGGCCGGTTGTGCGCGTCGCGCTGGCGCATCGGTCGGCCGGGCCCGGAGGTGCTGCTGTCGCTCTTGCCTGACGTAACCAGAAATTATAGCGCCCGGAGAAATTTCAAGGGTTCAGGGCGCAACCTCAGGCTCCAACCCGGCGCCGTGCGCGGGCCAGGGGGCGTTGCGCCCGACCCGTCATTCCGTGCGAACGCGCCGCCGCGACGGGCTCGTCCGCCGCCCCTCAGCGCCCCACCCGGTGCAGGCCGAGCTGGATGTGCCGCCGGCGCTCGTGCAGCGCGCGCAGGCGCTCCAGCGCGGCGGGGTCGGCCTCGGCCTGGGCGACGGCTTCGTTCTCCAGCGCGCTCAGGTGGTCGAGCAGCATCAGGTCGAGCAGACCGCGCAGCTCGGCGCGGGTTTCGGCGGCATCGGCCTCGCCCTCGGGTGCAGCGAGCTCGGTGCGCGACTGCATCAACCGCTGCGCCAGCGCCGCCCACGGCGCGTCGGGCAAGTCCTCGCGCAGCGCGCCCCAGGGCAGCGGGCCGTGCTCGTGAAACTGGCGGTCGAGCCAGACGAACAGCGGGCCGTGCGGCTCGGGCAGGGCGCACAGCAGCGTGTGCTCTTCCTGCGACAAGGCATCCCAGTGCGCCATCTGCGCCAGCAGCAGGCGCGCCGCATGGTCGGCCCGGCTGGTCGGTGGGGCCCGGCGGCCGCCCCGGTGCAGCCGAGTGGGCCCTGTTTTCGCCGGTACCCCAGCGTCAACCGGTGCATGTTTGCTCTCATTTGTGAATCGGCCGGCCGACCGCTCGGATGCAGCGGGTGCTTGCGCCTGCCACAGCGCGGCGAGTTCGGCGGCGCCCAGGCGCACCCGTTCGGCCAGTTCACCGAGCAACTGGCGCTTGAGCACGCCCTCGGGCAGTGCGCTCCACAGCGGCCGGGCCTGGCTGGCCATGCGGGCGCGGCCCTCGCTGGTGTCGAGTTCGCAGCCCTCGGCCGCTGCGTCGAGCAGGAAGCGCGACAAGGCCACCGCCTGCGCCACCTGCTCGGCAAAGGCGTCGCTGCCGTGGGCGCGGATGAAGCTGTCCGGGTCGTGCTCGGGCGGCAGGAACAGGAACTTCACGCTGCGCACATCGTTGAGCCACGGCAGCGCGGCGTGCAGGGCCTTGTGCGCCGCGCGCCGGCCTGCGGCGTCGCCGTCGAAGCTGAACACCACCGTGTCGCTGAAGCGGAACAGCTTCTGCACATGTTCGGGCGTGCAGGCGGTGCCCAGCGTGGCCACGGCATGCGCGAAACCGAGTTGCGCCAGCGCCACCACGTCCATGTAGCCCTCGGTCACCAGCACATAGCCCGCCTCGCGGATGGCTTGGCGGGCCTCGTACAGCCCGTAGAGTTCGCGCCCCTTGTGAAACAACGGCGTCTCGGGCGAGTTCAGGTATTTGGGCTTTTCGTCGCCCAGCACCCGGCCGCCGAAGCCGATGCATTCGCCCTTGACGTTGCGAATCGGGAACATGATGCGGTCGCGGAAGCGGTCGTAGCGGCGCGTTTCCTCGCCGTCCTCCGCCGCCGTGACCACCAGGCCGCTCTCGTCGAGTTGCGGGTCGTCATAGGCGGGGAACACGCTGGAGAGGAAATGCCAGCCCGGTGGCGCATAGCCCAGGCCGAAGCGGCGGGCGATCTCGCCCGAGAGGCCCCGGCCTTTGAGGTAATTCACCGCACGCGGCGCGTCCTTGAGTTCCTTTCGGTAGGCCACGGCGGCCTTCTCCATGACTTCGAGCAGGCTGAGCTGGCGCGAGCGCGCGGCCTGGGCGAGCGCGCGCTCCTGCGGCGACTGCGTGTCCTCGGGCACCTGCAGCCCGACCTGGCCGGCGAGCTCCTTGACCGCCTCGACGAAGCCCATGCCCGCGTGCTCCATCAGGAAGCGAATGGCGTTGCCGCTCGCGCCGCAGCCGAAGCAGTGGTAGAACTGCTTGGTCGGACTGACGCTGAAGCTGGGTGACTTCTCGCTGTGGAACGGACACAGACCCATGAAGTTGGCGCCGGCCTTCTTCAGAGGCACGTAGCGCCCCACGACCTCGACCACGTCCACACGGGTGAGCAACTCGTCGATGAAGGATTGCGGAATGGTCACGGGGGGATTGTCCCTCAGTGCACGAGGCCGGCTGCGCGGCCGGCACCGCGGCCCTGCAAAGCAAAAAGCCACCCGAAGGTGGCTTCTGCTGCGAGCGCAGCGCCGTGGGCGTGTGCTTGCGGTGGTGGCGGAGTGGACGGGGCTCGAACCCGCGACCCCCGGCGTGACAGGCCGGTATTCTGACCAACTGAACTACCACTCCTGGTAGCCGGCGTTCGCTCTTGCGAGCAGAGTACCGACGACTCCTGCCTGCTGTGTCGGCATCGCGGTGCGATGCGGACCCATCTGGCGACCCTACGGGGATTCGAACCCCGGTACTCACCGTGAAAGGGTGATGTCCTAGGCCTCTAGACGATAGGGTCAAAACCTTTGGACTGTGCCATCTGACGCTGTGGTGGTGGAGGTAAGCGGGATCGAACCGCTGACCTCTTGCATGCCATGCAAGCGCTCTCCCAGCTGAGCTATACCCCCGGCACCGCTAGAAACGCTGCTGTGTGTCACAACCGCATTTCGTTCGCGTCAAGCCTCGCATTGTATATCGAAATTCAGGCGTTTTTCAATCGCGCCACAACTTTTTCGCGATCGAACAGCGCCAGCACCGCGTCGAGCGAGGGGGTCTGGGGCGTGCCCATCACCAGCACCCGCACCGGCATGGCCAATTGTGGCATTTTCAGGCCGTGCGCGCCGAGCACCGCCTTGAGCGCCGCGGCAATTCCCTCCTTGGTCCAGTCGCACTGCGCCAGCGCATCGGCCAGCGCCGCCAGCGCGGGGCGCACGGCATCGGTCAGGTACTGGGCGCGGTCGGCTTCCGAGGGGGTGACGTCCTGGTAGTACGGGCGCAGCCATTGGGCCAGGGCCACCGTGGTGTCGCAGCGGTCCTTGAACAGGGCGCACAGGGCGCTCAGCCGGCCATCGGGCTCGATGCCCATCTGGCGCAGCGGCCCGGCGACGAAGCCAGCGAGGGTGGCGTCATCCGTCATCTTCATGTGCTGGGCGTTGACCCAGCGCAGCTTGGCTTCGTCGAAGCGGCCGGCACTGGTGCCCAGGTGGTCGAGGTCGAACCACTGCAGGAACTGTTCGCGGGTGAAGATCTCGTCGTCGCCGTGGCTCCAGCCCAGGCGGGCGAGGTAGTTGATCATCGCGTCGGGCAGGAAGCCCTCGTCGCGGTACTGCGTGACCGGTTTGGCGCCGTGGCGCTTGCTCATCTTCTCGCCCTGCTCGTTGAGCACCGTGGGCAGGTGGGCATAGACCGGCGGCTCCACGCCGAGGGCTCGGAAGATGTTGATCTGCCGCGGCGTGTTGTTGACATGGTCGTCGCCGCGGATGACGTGGGTGATGCGCATGTCCATGTCATCCACCACCACGCAGAAGTTGTAGGTGGGCGTGCCGTCGGGGCGGGCGATGACGAGGTCGTCGAGTTCCTCGTTACGGATCTCCACGCGGCCCTTGACCTTGTCGTCCCAGGCCACCACGCCGTCTTTGGGGTTGCGAAAGCGCAGCACCGGCTTGACGCCCTCGGGAATGGGCGGCAGCGCCTTGCCGGGCTCGGGGCGCCAGGTGCCGTCGTAGCGGGGCTTTTCCTTGGCGGCCATCTGGCGTTCGCGCAGCGCGTCGAGTTCCTCCACGCTCATGTAGCAGGGGTAGACCAGGCCCTTGGCCTGCATCTCGGCCAGCACCTGCTTGTAGCGCTCCATGCGCTGCATCTGGTAGTACGGGCCCTCGTCGGGCATGAGGCCGAGCCAGTTCATGCCTTCGAGAATCACGTCCACCGCGGCCTGGCTGGAGCGTTCGAGGTCGGTGTCTTCGATGCGCAGGATGAACACGCCCCGGTTGGCGCGCGCGAACGCCCAGGGGTAGAGCGCCGAGCGGATGTTGCCGAGGTGGATGAAACCGGTGGGCGAGGGGGCGAAACGGGTACGGACGGTCATGGGGGCGGTGGAAATCAGAACTGCGACAGGCCACGGTCGAGGTCGGCGCAGATGTCTTCGAGGTGTTCGAGGCCGACGGCCACGCGGATCAGGCCCTGGCCGATGCCGGCAGCCTGGCGCTGCGCCTCGGTCAGGCGGCCGTGGGAGGTGCTGGCCGGGTGCGCGCACAGCGTCTTGGTGTCGCCGAGGTTGGTCGAGAGCGAGAGCACCTGTAGCGCGTCAAGCACGGCGAAGGCCCGCGCGCGGGCCTCGGCTGCGTCGGCGGCGCGCACCTCGAACGAGAGCACGGCGCCGCCGAGCCCACTTTGCTGCGTCATGGCCAGCGCGTGCTGTGGGTGTTCGGGCAAGCCGGGGTAGTGCACACCGGCCACCGCCGGGTGCTGCCACAGCCATTGCGCCAGCGCCAGCGCCTGTGCGGACTGGGCCTGCAGCCGCAGCGACAGCGTCTCCAGCCCCTTGAGCACCACCCAGGCGTTGAAGGGGGCGAGCGTCATGCCCGCGCTCTTGAGCACGGGCAGAAATTTGTCCTGCACCAGTTCCTCGCTCGCACACAGCGCGCCGGCCATGACGCGGCCCTGGCCGTCGAGGAACTTCGTGCCCGAATGCATCACGACGTCGGCGCCGTACTCCATGGGGCGCTGCAGCGCGGGGGTGGCAAAGCAGTTGTCCACCGCGAGCAGCGCGCCGGCCTCATGGGCCAGGTCGGCCAGGGCGCGGATGTCGCAGACCTCGGTCAGCGGGTTGGTGGGCGTCTCGGCGAACAGCAGCCGGGTGTTCGGTTGGATGGCGGCTTTCCATTCGGCCAGATCGGTCTGCGCGACGAAGCTCGAGGTCACGCCGAACTTCGCCAGGTCGGTGCCGATGAGCTTGATGGTGGAGCCGAACATCGAGCGCGAGCACAGTACATGGTCGCCCGCCTTGAGCAGGCCCAGGCACATCATGAGGATGGCGGACATGCCCGAAGCGGTGCTGATGCACGCCGGCGCGCCCTCGAGGGCGGCCAGGCGCTGCTCGAAGCTCGCCACCGTGGGGTTGCCGTAGCGGCCGTAGGTGAAGCCGTCCTCGTCACCTGCGAAGCGCGCGGCGGCCGCCTCGGCGCTGGGCTGCACATAGCCGCTGGTGAGGTAGAGCGCCTCGGAGTTTTCGCCATAGGCGCTGCGCGCAACGGCCGCGCGCACCGCCAGCGTCTGGCGGTGCAAGCCGGGCGGTGGGGACTTGTCGGTCATCGTCAGGTCGTGGTGGCGTTGGGCAGGTTGAGGCGGGAGCTGTCCTCGGCGTCGTCTGCGGCGGCCTTGAGGCGCTGGCGGCTCATGCGCTCGAGGTCTTCGGCGGTGATGTCGCCTGTGCAGTAGACGCCGTCGAAGCAGGAGGCGTCAAAGCCGTCGAGCCGGGGGTTGAGTGAACCCACGGCCTGCTTCATGGCCGCCACGTCCTGATAGATCAGCGCGTCGCAGCCGATGATGTCGCGAATCTCCTCGGTGCTGCGGCCGTGCGCCACGAGCTCCTCGAGCGTGGGCATGTCGATGCCGTAGACGTTGGGGTAGCGCACCGGCGGCGCGGCGCTGGCCATGTAGACCTTGCGCGCGCCGGCGTCGCGCGCCATCTGCACGATTTCCTTGGACGTGGTGCCGCGCACGATGGAGTCGTCCACCAGCAGCACGTTGCGGCCCTTGAACTCGCTGCCGATGACGTTGAGCTTCTGCCGCACGCTCTTCTTGCGCACCGCCTGCCCCGGCATGATGAAGGTGCGGCCGACGTAGCGGTTCTTCACGAAGCCTTCACGGTAAGGCAGGCCCAGCAGCTGCGCAAGCTGCATGGCGCTGGGCCGGCTGGATTCGGGAATGGGGATGACCACGTCGATCTCGTTCGGCGGCACGGTGGAGATGACGCGCTTGGCCAGCGTCTCGCCCAGATTGAGCCGTGCCTGGTAGACCGAGATGCCGTCGAGCACCGAATCGGGCCGCGCCAGGTAGACGAACTCGAAGATGCAGGGCGACAGCCGCGGCGCCTCGGCGCACGCGCGGGTGTGGCGTTGCCCGTCGAGGCTGACGAACACGGCTTCACCGGGTGCGATGTCGCGCTCGAAGTGATAGCCCGTGCCCTCCAGCGCCACTGATTCGCTGGCGAACATCACCGCGCCGTCCTCGCCGCGGCCCATGCACAGCGGCCGGATGCCGTAGGGGTCGCGGAACGCGAGCAGGCCGTGGCCGGCGATGAGCGCGATCACCGCATACGAGCCGCGCACGCGCCGGTGCACGGCCGCCACGGCGTTGAACACATGCTCGGGCTTGAGCGGCAGGCCGTCGGTGCTGCGCGCGAGTTCGTGCGCGAAGATGTTGAGCAGCACCTCCGAATCGCTCTCGGTGTTGATGTGGCGGTGGTCGGTGCTGAAAAGCTCCGCCTTGAGCGCGGCCGCGTTGGTCAGGTTGCCGTTGTGCACCAGCACCACGCCAAACGGCGCGTTGACGTAGAAGGGCTGGGCCTCCTCTTCGCTGAAGGCGTTGCCGGCGGTGGGGTAGCGCACCTGACCCAGCCCGCTCGTGCCCGGCAGCGAGCGCATGTTGCGCGTGCGGAACACGTCGCGCACCATGCCGCGCGCCTTGTGCATGAAGAACTTGTGGCCGAGTTGGGTGACGATGCCGGCCGCATCCTGCCCGCGGTGCTGCAGCAACAGCAGCGCGTCGTAGATCAACTGGTTGACAGGTGCGTTGCTGACGACGCCGACGATTCCACACATGATGGGTTCACCTTGTTCGATACAGGGCGAGGGTGCGCGCACCGCCCGCCGGTCAGGGTTCAAGCGGGCAACTGCGCCCCAAATGTCTGTTCCAGCACCGGCCGCAGGCTGGCCAGCGCCGCCTCGAGCCAGCGCGCCCCGTGCGATTCGCGCCAGCTCGCGGCCTCGTGCAGTGGCGTGAGCGCCGCCAGCACCGCCAGCGCCAGCAGCAGCACGGCCGCGCGCACCAGCCCGAAACCGGCGCCCAGCACCCGGTCCACCGGGCGCAGGCCGGCCGCGCGCACCAGGCGGCGCAGCAGCGCGGCGACGAGCCCGGAGGCGAACACGCCGACGATGAAGATGGCCACGAACGCCACCGCGTGGCGCAGGGCCGCACTGGCATGGCCCAGCGGCAGGCGCACGGCCAGATCCGAGGCCCACCACTGCGCGAGGAAAAACGCCGCCACCCACCCGGCGCAGGTCAGCATCTCATACACCAGACCGCGCCAGGCACCCAGCAGCAAGGAGACGACCAGCACGGCCAGCAGCACCCAGTCGAGCAGCGGCAAGTCCACGGTCTTACAGGGTCAGCAAGGCGGCCGGCAGGCCCAGGGCCCGCACGCGCGCGGCGGCCTTCTCGGCCTCGGCGCGGTCGGTGAAGGGGCCCACGCGCACGCGGATGCGCTTGCCCTCGGCCGTCTCGGCCACCTGGGTGTAGGTGGTCATGCCGGCATGCTCGACCTTGAGGCGGGTTTCGCGCGCCTTGGTGGCGTCGGCGAAGGCGCCCACCTGCACGATGTAACGCGCCGAGCCCGCCGCAGCGGGCGGCGTGGCGGCGGCGGTGGGGTTCGCCTTGGGCACGTCTTTGCCCTCGAGCAGCGCGCGGGCGCGGGCACCGTCATCGCGCGCGCTCGGCGCGGCCTCGGGCGCGGGCTTGCGCGTCGCCACCGACGCGGCGGTCGTGGGCGGTTTGGCGACCGACGCAGTCGCCGCCGGCTTTGCTATCGAATGTGAAGCGGACGATGACCCATTGGCGCTGGGGCTCGCCGGTTTTTCCGGCTTTTTCTGCGCCACGAGCTCCTCGCGGTCGTCCAGGCTGGCCTGGGCGCTCACCGATGCGGGCTTGGCGGGCTGCGGGGCGGTTGCCGGCGGGTTCGATGGGATGGCGCTGGGGGGCGCCGGCAGGGTGCGGGCTGCGCTGGCGCCAGCGGCCGCCGAAGCCGACGCGGAGGCTGGTTGCGCGGCCGGCGTGGTGGAGGGCAGCGGCGCAACCTTGTTGCGGTCGGGGATGACGATGGGCACATCCACCGACACCGGCCGCGGCTGCGTGTCGAACACCAGCGGAAAGCCGATCACCGCCGCCAGCACCAGGGCCACCGCGCCGATGAGCCGATGGCGCGCGCGCCGCCGCAGGGCCTCCACGCTGTCCGCCGGCGGCGTGGCTTCGCCCGGCGGGGTCGAGCGTGAGAAGGGAAACTTGAGGAAGGCCATGCGCGCGACTCAGACGTTGTGGATGAATCGGCCGCAGCGCCCGGTGGGGTGAGCTGACAAGGAGATCGTCGGGATCACGGCGTTTCAGACGTGCTTGGCGCTCAGGCGGGGCAGACCCTCGTGCAGCACACCGCCGACGGTGAAGAAGGATCCGAAGACCACGATTCTATCAGCGGGGTCGGCCGCGGCGAGGGCTGCCTGCAGCGCGGCCGAAGGCGTGGCGTGGGTGCTCACCGTCTGCGGCGCAACCGGGAACTGGGCCTGCCAGCGGGCCTGCAGCTCGGCCGCGCTGGCCGCGCGTGCGGTGGGCAGGTCGCAGAAATACCAGCGGTCCACCAGCGGCGCGATGCGCGCGAACATGGCGCTCACGTCCTTGTCGGCCATTGCGCCGAACACCGCATGGGTGGTGGGGAAGAAGCCCATGGCGTCGAGGTTCTCGGCCAGCGCGGCCACGGCATGCGGGTTGTGCGCCACGTCGAGCACCAGAGCCGGCGTGCCCGGCACCAGCTGGAAACGCCCGGGAAGCGCCACCATCGCCAGGCCGTTGCGGATGGCCTGCGCCGGCACCGGCAGGCGCGCACGCAGCGCCTCGAAGGCCGCCAGCACGCCCGCGGCATTGACGAGCTGGTTGGCGCCGCGCAGCGCGGGGTAGGGCAGGCCGCCGTACTGGCGGCTGCGGCCGCGCCATTGCCACTGCTGGCGGTCGCCGCCGTAGTGCAGGTCGCGGCCGACGAGCCAGAGGTCGGCGCCGATCTCGCGGGCGTGGTCGATCACGCTCTGCGGGGGCAGCGGGTCGCTGACGATGGCCGCCCGTCCGGTGCGCAGAATGCCGGCCTTCTCGCGGCCGATGTGCTCGCGGTCGGGGCCCAGCAGTTCGGTGTGGTCGAGGTCGATGCTGGTGATGATGGCGCAGTCGGCGTCGACCACGTTCACGGCGTCGAGCCGGCCGCCCAGGCCCACCTCCAGAATCACCACGTCCAGCGCGGCATGGGCCAGCAGATCGAGGATGGCCAGCGTGGTGAACTCGAAGTAGGTGAGGGCGACGTCGCCGCGCACGGCCTCCACCCGCTCGAAGTGCGGCAGCAGGGCCTCGGCCGTCACGGCTTCGCCGCGCACGCGGCAGCGTTCCTCGAAGTGCACCAGATGCGGCGAGGTGTAGACCCCGGTGCGGTAGCCTGCCTGCAGCGCAATCGCCTCGAGCAGCGCGCAGGTGGAGCCCTTGCCATTGGTGCCCGCCACGGTGATCACTGGCGCGTCGAAACGCAGGGCCAGGCGGCGCGCCACCTCGGCGACGCGCTCCAGACCCAGCGCAATGGTGTGGGGGTGCAGCCGCTCGCAGTGCGCGAGCCATTCGGGGAGGGTGCGGGGCGGTGTGGGCGTCATGACGCGCCGATTGTCGCGCAGGCGGCACGGCCGCCGCATGCGCCCGGCGGCGCCGGGCCCAAGGCTTCGCGCGGCGGCGCTCGGCCGGGTTCAGGCGCAATCGTTGGGCTTGAACCGGGGGTCAATCGCCCATGACGATGCCCTCGCGCCGCGGGTCGGCGCCACCAAGCCAGCCGCCGCCTTCGCGACGCTGGAGGGCTTGCAGGCCGCTGGTCATGGGCATTTCGCGCACCTCGGCGCCGCGCGTGCGCAGCGCCTGCACGGTGGCTGCGGGGAAACGCCCCTCCTCGAGCAGCGTGGGGCCGTTGAGCGAGCCGAAGTTGGGCAGGTCGATGGCCTGCTGCGGCGTCAGGCCCCACTGCAGCGCGCCGTACAGGGTCTTGGCCGTGTAATGGATGATCAGGGCGCCGCCGGGGCTGCCCGCGCTCATCACCAGGGCGCCACTGGCCTTGTCGAACACCAGCGTGGGCGACATCGACGAACGCGGGCGCTTGCCGGGCTGCACGCGGTTGGCAATCGGTGCCCCGCTGGCGTCACGCGGGGCGAAGCTGAAGTCGGTGAGCTCGTTGTTGAGCAGGAAGCCGCCGGGGCGCGAGGCGTCGGTGGTGACCATCTGGCGCGAGCCGAAGGCGTCCTCGATGGTCGTGGTCATCGCCAGCGCGTGACCGTCGGCATCGACGATGCTGATGTGGCTGGTGCCGTATTCCACCTGCTCGGGCATGGGGGCGAAGCTGGTGCGCAGCGGGCCGGGTGTGCCGGGCTGCGCGGTCTTCATCGAGGGCGCGCCGGGGGCCTGGCCGATCAGCGCCGCGCGCTGCGCAAGGTAGTCCGGCGCGAGCAGGCTCATCCAGCTGCCTGCCGGCGGGGCGACGAAGTCGGGGTCGGCCAGGTACTGCGCGCGGTCGGCGAACGCCAGGCGCGCGGCCTCGGTGTAGAGGTGCAGCCAGTCGGCACTGGGCAGGCCCTGGTTCAGCGGCAGCGTGGCGGCGCCGGTGTGGGCCAGCAGGCCCAGGATCTGCCCCACCGCGATGGCGCCGGAACTTGGCGGCGGCATGCCGCAGAGGCGGTAGGCCTTGCCGCGGGCGACCCAGTCGTGGCACAGGGGTTCGCGCTCCTTGGCCTGGTAGCCGGCCAGGTCGGCCAGCGTCATCGCGCCGGGGTTGCCCGCGTGGCCGCGCACCTTGGCGACGATGGCGGCCGCAATCGGCCCCTCATGCAGCGCGCGTGCACCCTGCGCGGCCACGGCGCGCAGCACGGCGGCCATCTCGGGGTTCTTCAGCACATGGCCCACGGGCCAGGGCTGGCCGTCGGCCGCGTAGAAATAGGCGCGCGCCACCGGGTCGTTGCGCAGGAACTTGTCGTTGGCCAGCAGGCCGTGCAGCCGCGGGCTCACGGCGAAGCCCTGCTCGGCGAGCTCGATGGCCGGCTGCATCAGCTCGGCCCAGGGCCGCTTGCCATGCTGGCGGTGCGCGAGCTCGAGCATGCGCACCGCGCCCGGCACGCCCACCGAGCGGCCGCCCACCACCGCGTCGGGGAAGGCCATGGGCTTGCCGTCGGGCTTGAGGAACAGGTTCTCGTCGGCTGCGGCGGGTGCCGTCTCGCGGCCGTCGAAGGCCTGCACCCGGCGGCCGTCCCAGTGCACGAGGAAGGCGCCCCCGCCGAGCCCGCTGGACTGCGGCTCCACCAGTGCGAGCACCATCTGCACCGCCACCGCGGCATCCACGGCGGTGCCGCCGGCCTTGAGCACCCGGTAACCGGCCTCGGTGGCCAGCGGGTTGGCGGCGGCCACGGCGAACTTGCGAGTCGCCCAGCCCGACTTGGCCGTGAAGCCGGTGGCGGCCTCGGGCTGTGCCGGGGTGGCGTCCTTCGGCGCAGGCGCAAGCGCACAGCCGGCGAGGGTGGCTGCGGCCAGGCACAGCAGCAGGCGGCGGGGCGTCAGGCCTTGCGGCAGTGACGAGGGGGGCGGGTTGCGGCGCTCAGCGGCGGGGGTGTTCATGGCGGGGCTCCTCCAAGTGGCTGGAGCCCCATCGTAGGCCGGCTTGCCCGGCGCAGGGTGTCGCGCGCGCTCGGGCCGGGCGGGGGACGGACGCGGCGGCCGCGTAGCCGCGCAGAGGCTCAGAGCTTCTCGGTCTCGCCCACCTTGGGCTGCCACTTCATGAGCCGCTTCTCGATGCGGCCCACGGCTGCGTCGAGTGCCAGCGCGAAGGCGGTGAGCACCAGGATGCCGGCCATCACCGTGTTGATGTCGAAGCTGCCCTCGGCCTGCAGGATCAGGTAACCCACGCCGGAGGCCGAGCCGAGGTATTCCCCCACCACCGCGCCGACGAAGGCCAGACCCACCGAGGTGTGCAGCGAGCTGAACACCCAGCTCGTCGCGCTGGGCAGGTACACATGGCGCAGCAGCTGGCGTTGGCTTGCACCCAGCATGCGCGCATTGGCCAGCACCACCGGGCTGACTTCCTTGACGCCCTGGTAGACGTTGAAGAACACGATGAAGAACACCAGCGTGACGCCCAGCGCGATCTTCGAGCCCATGCCCAGGCCGAACCACACCGAAAAAATGGGCGCCAGGATGATGCGCGGCATGGAGTTGGCGGCCTTGATGAAGGGGTCGAGGATGGCTGAGGCCATGGGCGCGAGCGCCAGCCACAGGCCCGCGCCCAGGCCCAGCACCGCGCCGATGCCAAACGCGGCCACCGTCTCCATCAGCGTCACCCACAGGTGCGGGTAGATGTCGGCGTCACGAACGAACCAGGACCAGATGCGGTGGAGCACCACCAGCGGCTGGCCGAAGAAGAAGGCCGCCTGGCGGTCGTTGTCGAACATGAAGGGCGGGATCAGCCCTGGCTGCGTCATGACGTACCAGAACACGAACAGCAGCACCAGCAGCATGAGCTGCCACAGCCGCAAGGTGCCCGCGCGGGGCTTGATGAGCTTCCACATACCAGGCGGGGGGGGGTGGGCCTGCGATCCTCAGGCCGCTTTTTTCAGTTGTTGGGCGTAGCCCTTGAGCACTTCTTCGCGCAGCACGTCCCAGATGGCCTGGTGCAGCTCGATGAAGCGCGGCGTCATCTTCACCTCGGCCACGTCGCGCGGGCGCGGGATGTCGATGCTGAATTCGCCGATCGGGTGGCTGCCCGGGCCGGCGGAGAGCACCACCACGCGGTCGCTCATGGCGATGGCCTCGTCGAGGTCGTGGGTGATGAACAGCACGGCCTTGCGCTTGGCGCTCCACAGCGACAGCACCTCGTTTTCCATGAGCTGGCGGGTCTGGATGTCGAGCGCGGAGAAGGGCTCGTCCATCAGGATGATGTCGGGGTCGAGCACCAGCGTCTGCGCCAGGCTGGCGCGCTTGCGCATGCCGCCGCTCATCTGGTGCGGGTAGCGGTCGCCGAAGCCGCCCAGGCCCACCCGGCGCAGCCAGTCTTCGGCCTGCGCACGGGCCTGCGCCACGGGCACGCCGCGAAACTCCAGCCCGGCGGCCACGTTGTCGCGCGCGGTGCGCCAGGGCATGAGGCTTTCGGCCTGGAACATGTAGCCGGCGCGGCGGTTCACGCCCGCCACCGGTTCACCGAAGGCGCGAATGGTGCCGGTGCTGGGCACCAGCAGCCCGGCGGCGACGTTGAGCAGCGTGCTCTTGCCGCAGCCGGTGGGGCCGACGACGCTGACGAATTCGCCCGCGCCCACGGTCAGGTCCACGTCGCGCACGGCGGTGTAGCGCTGGCCGGGGTCGTCCTTGCTGACGAAGGTGCAGGAAATGCCGCGGAACTCCAGCGCCGCGGCCTCGCTCGGCTTGCTCACCGCGATCAGCCCTTGGGGTACTTGGCGTTAGCCTTCTTCACGAACTCGTTGGTGTAGACGGCCTTGAGGTCGAGCTTGGCGGCGGCCATCTGCGGGTCCACGCTGGAGAGCGCGCGGTACGCCGTCTCCGCGCCCTTCTCGGGGAACATGCCGTCGGGCGAGAGCGCCCCCTTGGCGGCGAGGAAGGCGTCCACGTACACCGCGCGGTCGCCGAGCAGGTAGCTCTCGGGCACGGCCTTGATGATGTCGCCCGCGCCGGCCTGCTGGATCCACTTGTCCGCACGCACCATGGCGTTGACCAGGGCCTGCGCGGTGGCGGGGTTCTTGTCGAGGAAGGCCTGCGGCGCGTAGAGGCAACCGGCGGGCATGGGGCCACCGAAGACCTTCTCGGCCTCGGCCGGGTTGCGCGTGTCGGACACGATCTTGAGGTCGCCCGAGCGCAGCAGCAGGGTGATGACGGGGTCGAGGTTGCTGATGGCGTCGATCTGCCCGGCGCGCATGGCCGCCACCGCGCCGTTGCCCGCGCCCACGCCGATGACGGAGAAATCGGTCGGCTTGAGGCCCGCCTTGGCCAGCACGAAGTTGGCCACGATGTTGGTGGAGCTGCCCGGCGCGGTCACGCCGATCTTCTTGCCCTTGAGGTCGGCCGGGCTCTTGTAGTTGGGCATGGTCTTGGGGTTGACGCCGAGCACGATCTGCGGCGCCAGCCCCTGCAGCACGAAGGCCCGCATGGGCTGGCCCTTGAGCTGCATGTTCAGCGTGTGCTCGAACGCGCCCGAAACCACGTCGGCGCTGCCGCCGACCACGGCCTGCAAGGCCTTGGCACCCCCGGCGAAGTCCACCACGCTCACGTCCAGCCCCTCGGCCTTGAAGTAGCCCAGCTGCTCGGCCACCGTCAGCGGCAGGTAGTACAGCAGGTTCTTGCCGCCCACGGCGATGGTGAGCTTGGGCTTCTCCAGCGTCTGCGCGAACGAGGGCAGGGGAAGCGCCGCGGCGAGGCCGCTGGCGAGGACGAGGCGTCGTTGCATGAGGGTGTCTCCGGCTGTGGTCTGTTGGCCCCGGTCGCGGCCGGGGAAGGTCAAAATCATACTACCCGGGGATAAAACCCTGCACCCCCAGCGCTAAACGGTCAGTGTTTGCTATGAAAAAATGACCGTTCAGTCGCGGCGGGTGCTTCAGCGCGGCGCGAGGCGGATGGCGCCGTCGAGGCGGATCACCTCGCCGTTGAGCATGTCGTTCTCGATGATGTGCTTGACCAGTTTCGCGTAGTCTGCGGGCGTGCCCAGGCGGCTGGGGAAGGGCACGCTGGCGGCCAGCGCGTCCTGCACTTCCTGAGGCATGCCGAACAGCATGGGCGTGCCGAAGATGCCCGGCGCAATCGTCATGTTGCGGATGCCGTTGCGGGCCAGGTCGCGGGCGATCGGCAGCGTCATGCCGACCACGCCGCCCTTGCTCGCGCTGTAGGCCGCCTGGCCGATCTGGCCGTCGTAGGCGGCCACGCTGGCGGTGGAAATCAGCACGCCGCGCTCACCCGTGGCCTCGGGCTCGTTTTTGCACATGGCGTCGGCGGCGAGGCGGATCATGTTGAAGCTGCCCACCAGGTTGACCATGATGGTCTTGCTGAACGTGGCCAGGCTGTGCGGGCCGTTCTTGCCCACGGTCTTCTCGGCCGGCGCGATGCCCGCGCAATTGACCAGACCCACCAGCTTGCCCAGCGACACCGCCTTGGCCACCACCGCCTGGCCGTCGGTTTCGCTGCTGACGTCGCAGCGCACGAAGGCGCCGCCGATCTCCTGCGCCACGGCCTCGCCCTTGTCGACCTGCATGTCGGCGATCACCACCCGGCCGCCCTCGGCCGCGAGCAGCCGCGCCGTGCCCTCGCCCAAGCCCGATGCGCCGCCGGTGACGATGAAAACCTTGCCCTGGATCTGCATGAAAGTCTCCTGTGGAAGTTGACGTTGACGTAAACGTCAATTATGCCGCTCCATGGGGTCATTCTTTGCAAATGCGAACTATTCGCATATAGTCACTTCCACCCACACAGCCAATCCCAGGAGTTGCCATGCCCCCGCGCCCCAACGTCCCCGTGCTGCCGGCCGGTGAAGAGGAGTTCGTGCTCCCCGCGACCGAGGCCATGCTCGCCGGCACCCTTGCCCTCATGACCGGCTTCGCCCAGAGCGAGACGCAAGCCGGTGTGCGCCAGCGCATGGCGCTCAAGCTCGTGCAGAACCTGCAATTGCTTGCCGAGCGCGCCGACCTCTCCGACAGCATGCGCACCGTGCTGCACCGGCTCGAGCAGCAATGGCGGCGCACTGCCTGCGCCGACCTGTCGGCCGGCTTCGACGGCCTGGCGCTGCAGGCCCTGCCGGGGCGGCTGCAATGAAGCCGGCCGGCCTCTCGCATCGGGTGCCGTGCCGGCTCGATGCCTGCGAGGCGCAGGACTACGCGGCGCTGGTCCGGCACCTGGGCGCCATCCAGCGGCGCCTTGCGGCGCAGACCGCCGAACTGGCTGCGGCCGCGCGTGCACTGGAGGCCGAGACCCTGCGCCTGCGCGCCGAGCGCATCGTCGGCGCAACCGCGCGCTACTGGGCCATCCCGCCCAGCGCAGCCGCAGCGGCGGTGCCGCGCGCAACGGCATCCGGCCGCACACCCCCTGCGCCCGCATGGGCCGCCGTGCACGAGGTGCTGTGCCGAACCGGATGCCAGGGCCATGCCCATCCGTGGCGAAGCGACGAGGGCCGCTGCGCGCTCGACGGCGAAGACTGCGACCGGCGCCCGCACCCGTCCGGCCGCTGAGTTCCTCTCGGGCCGACGCCCCGCCGTGGCCGCCCGCCGCCCGTGCGCCGGCGAAAAAAAAGGGCCGGTCTTGCGACCAGCCCTTGAAGGGATCCCTGAACCCTGAAGGTTACGAAAGGACCCGAGGAGACAACCGGGGAACGATGTGTTTGTGCACGACCGTTCGAATGAGTGAATTGTGCCTCAAGCGCCGCCGCGGGGTAGAGAATTCACTCCACAAATCCCGTTCGGCGTACGTCTTTTGCAACGATCAACGCTTGCGCGCGGCGGTGGCCGTCTTGGTGGCGTTGGTGGCGCTGGCGGCCACGGCTTCCATGTTGGCCTGGGCCACGTCGGTGGCCTGCTTGACGACCTTCTGCACCGACTCGTAGGCGTTGTTGGCGGCAGCCACGGCGCTCTTCATCATGGCGACGGCGGTTTCGGAGCCGGCGGGCGCGTTCTTCGCTGCGCTGTCGACCAGGGCGGAGAACTGCTTCTGGGCATCAGCGGCCTGGGCTTCGAAGGTCTTGGCGAATTCGGCGCTGGTGGCCTGGGCGATGTCATAGACATGGCGGCTGTAGGCCGCGGCCTTCTCGGCCAGGGGCTGGAACAGGCTGGCCTGCAGGGCGAGCAGTTCCTGGGCATCCTTGACGCTCATGACGGCCTGGGCCTGGGCGGCGGACTCGTTGAGCGCGGCGCGGGCGGCGGTGACGTTGAGTTCGACCAGCTTTTCCATGCCTTCGAAGGCCTTGTTCGTCAGGCCGAACAGGGTTTCGACGTTGGCTTTGTGGGCAGCGAGCATTTGTTCCGGGGTCAGCATAGGAAAATCTCCATCAGGTTGGGGTTTCACACTCTGCGCCGAACCGGTCCGGGCTTCCCCGAATGCATGTTGCAGTGCAGCATGGGTTGAATTTTAGGTCGGGTTTTCCCGAATGCAAGTGCTTTTTTGCTGCACTGCAACATCTAGAGACGATTTTCTAGAAACCGCCCGATGCAGGCCTTCTACGCCGACGATTTCGTGCTCGCGCTGCCCGAGGGGCACCGCTTCCCGATGGCCAAGTACCGCCTGCTGCGTGATGCGTTGGCGGCCGAACTGCCAGCCATCCGGCTTTGCCCCGCACCGCGCGCGAGCAGTGGCGAACTGGCGCTGGTGCACGACCCGGCCTATGTGCAGGCGGTGGACGAGGGCACGCTGGATGCGGCCATGCTGCGCGAGATCGGCTTTCCCTGGAGCCCGCAGATGGCCGAGCGCGCGCGCCGCTCGGTGGGGGCCACCATTGCGGCGGTGCGCGCCGCGCAGCGCGAGGGGGTGGCGGGCAACCTCGCCGGCGGCACGCACCATGCGTCAGCCGACCGGGGTGGCGGGTTCTGTGTGTACAACGACGTGGCGGTGGCCGCGCGGCTGGCGCAGGCCGAGTGGGGGCGCAGCCACCGCAGCCGCCTGCCGGTGGCCATCATCGACCTCGATGTTCACCAGGGCAACGGCACTGCGCGCATCTTTGCGCAGGACGACAGCGTGTTCACCCTCTCGCTGCATGGCGCGAAGAACTTTCCGTTCCGCAAGGTGCGCGGCGATCTGGATGTGGACCTGCCCGACGGTTGCGACGACGCCATCTACCTGCACGCGCTTGACCAGGCGCTCGACGAACTGGCCCATCGTTTCGCGCCCGTTCTGGTGCTCTACCTCGCGGGCGCCGACCCGCACCACGCCGACCGCCTGGGCCGGCTCGCGCTCACCGGCGACGGGCTCGAGGCGCGCGACCGGCGGGTGTTCGACTGGGCCTGGCAACGCGGCCTGCCGCTGGCCTTCGTGATGGCGGGCGGCTATGGGCGCGACATTGGCACCACGGTGGCGGTGCACCAGACCACGTGGCGAGTGGCGCTGTCGTACTGGCGGCGCTGGCAGAATCGGGGTGGATCGACGCACCCTGCACCACAAGACCATGAGTGAGACAACGGCCGCGAGCCCCGCGCCGTCCCCGGCCCGGCCTGCACCTTTGCCGCGCAGCCACTACCGCGCCTGGCGCCGCATCACCACCCGCTGGATGGACAACGATGTCTACGGCCATGTGAACAACGTCGTCTACTACAGCTGGTTCGACACCGCGGTGAACGCGCATCTCATCGAGCGCGGCGTGCTCGACATCGAGCGCGGCGCCGTCATCGGGCTGGTGGTGCAGACGCAGTGCAACTACTTCGCCCCGCTGGCCTTTCCGCAAACCATTGAAGCGGGCATCCGCGTGGGCCGCCTGGGCGCGACCAGCGTGCGCTACGAGGTCGGCCTGTTTGCCGAGGGAGAGCCGCTGAGCGCCGCGCACGGCCACTTCGTGCATGTGTATGTCGACCGCGAGACGCGCCGGCCGGTGCCGCTGCCGCCGAACTTCCAACACGTTCTGGAGAGCCTGCAATGAATGCCCCTGAAGCCCTGGTGTCCCAGGTCGACACCGTGGTGAGTGACCCGGCGAGCGTCGAGGCCGCCATCGAAAGCCGCTTCTCCGCGCGCGCCTTTCTGCCCACGCCCGTACCGCGCGAGACGATCGCGCGCATCCTGCGCGTGGCCTCGCGCGCGCCCAGCGGCACCAACACCCAGCCGTGGAAGGTGTACGTCCTGCAGGGCGCCGCGCGCGATACGCTGGTGGACAAGGTCTGCGCCGCCCACGATGCCCTGGCGGCTGATCCGACGCTGGCGGCCGAATACCGCGAGGCCTACGACTACTACCCGGAGAAATGGGTCAGCCCCTACATCGACCGGCGACGTGCCTGCGGCTGGGGCCTGTATGGCGCCCTGGGCATCGGCAAGACCGACAAGGCGCGCATGCATGCGCAGCACCAGCGCAACTTCCGCTTCTTCGATGCGCCGGTGGGGCTGATGTTCACCATCGACCGCATCATGGGCCGCGGCAGCCTGCTCGACTACGGCATGTTCCTGCAGTCCATCATGGTGGCGGCGCGCGCGCACGGGCTGCACACCTGCCCGCAGGCGGCGTGGAACGGGTTTGCGAAGATCGTGCTGCCGCACATCGGCGCGCAGGACGACGAGATGCTGGTCTGCGGCATGGCGCTGGGCTTTGCCGACCCGACCGCACCCGAGAACCACTTCCGCACCGAGCGCGAACCCGTCGAGGCCTTCACGCACTGGCTGGCCTGACGCACCACGACCCGAGCGCACCTTCACCTTGCGATTCTGACGACGACACCGGAGACCTTCGTTCATGAAAACCGCCCGGCGCGCCCTTGGGGCCGCAACCCTTGCCCTGGCGCTGGCCAGCGTTCCCTCGCTGGCGGCCGCCGCTGACCTCGACGGGGCGACCCTGTCGCTGCTGTGGGCGGTGCCGTTTGCCGGCATCCTGCTGTCGATCGCGCTGCTGCCGCTGGTGGCGCCGTTCTTCTGGCACCACCACTATGGCAAGGTGGCCGTGGGCTGGGCGCTGGCGTTTCTGCTGCCGTTTGCGTTGGTCTACGGGCCGGGCGCGGCCGGCGGGGTGCTGGTGCATGCGGCGGTGGCCGAATACATCCCCTTCGTCATCCTGCTCACCGCCTTGTTCACCGTGGCCGGCGGCATCTTCATCCGCGGCAACCTGCACGGCAGCCCGGGGCTCAACACCGGCATTCTGGCCATCGGCGCGGTGCTGGCGAGCTTCATGGGCACCACCGGCGCGTCGATGCTGCTGATCCGCCCACTCATTCGCGCCAACGACAACCGCAAGCACACCGCGCACGTGGTGGTGTTCTTCATCTTCATCGTCTCCAACGCGGGTGGCTCGCTCACGCCGCTGGGCGACCCGCCGCTGTTCCTGGGCTTTCTCAAAGGCGTGGACTTTTTCTGGACGGTCTCGCACATCTTCCCCGAGACGCTGTTCCTGGTGGGTGCCTTGCTGGCGATCTTCTATGCGCTCGACAGTTGGTACTACCACCGCCGCGAGGAACTGCTGCCCCGCGACCCCACGCCCGACACGCCGCGCCTGGGGTTTGATGGCGCGATCAACTTCCTGCTGCTGTTCGTTATCGTCGGCTTGGTGCTCATGAGCGGGCTGTGGAAGTCCGATGTGGTGTGGCATGTGGCCGGCGCCGAGGTCGGGCTGCCGGGGCTGGTGCGTGACATCGGGCTCATCGCCGTGGCTGTGGTGTCGCTGGCGATCACGCCGAAGAAGGTGCACGAGGACAACCAGTTCGGCTGGGGCCCGATGCAGGAGGTGGCCAAGCTGTTCGCGGGCATCTTCCTGACCATCGCGCCGGTGATCGCGATGCTCAAGGCGGGCGTGAACGGGCCGTTTGGCGCGGTGGTTTCGGCGGTCACCCGCCCCGACGGCTCGCCCGACCCGGCGATGTACTTCTGGGCCACCGGCGTGCTCAGTTCCTTCCTCGACAACGCGCCGACCTATCTGGTGTTCTTCAACACCGCGGGGGGCGACCCGGCGGTGCTGATGACGGCGCAGGCGGCGACGCTGGCGGCCATCTCGGCCGGCGCGGTGTTCATGGGGGCCAACAGCTACATCGGCAACGCGCCGAACCTGATGGTCAAGGCCATTGCCGAAGACCGCGGCGTGAAAATGCCGAGTTTCTTCGGTTACATGTTGTGGTCCTGCGGCATTCTGGTGCCGCTGTTCCTGGCCATGACCTTCATCTTCTTCCGTTGAGGCGCAAGCCCATGAGCCGCCCCGCCGTTCTGGTTGCCCGTGCCGTGTTTCCCGAGGTGGTGGAGCGCCTGGCCGCGCATTTCGAGGTGGAGGCCAACCCCGAGGACATGATCTGGAGCCGGGCCGAGTTCATCGCGCACCTGCAGGGCAAGGCCGGCGTGCTCACCACCGGCAGCGAGCGCATCGACGCCGAACTGCTGGCGGCCTGCCCGGGGCTGCGCATCGTCGCCAACATGGCCGTGGGCTACAACAATTTCGACGTGCCCGCCATGACCGCCGCCGGCGTGCTGGGCACCAACGCGCCCGACGTGCTCACCGAAACCACGGCCGACTTCGGCATGGCGCTGCTGCTGGCCACCGCGCGGCGGGTGTGCGAGAGCGAGCACTTCCTGCGCGCAGGCCTCTGGAAGACCTGGCGCTACGACATGTTCCTCGGCGCCGAGGTGCACGGCAGCACCCTGGGCATCATCGGCATGGGGCGCATCGGGCAGGCGGTGGCGCGGCGTGCGGCGCTGGGCTTTGGCATGCGGGTGCTCTACCACAACCGCAGCCGCCTGCCGGCCGAGGTGGAAGCGGCCTGCGGTGCGCGCTACGCGACCAAGGACGAGCTGCTGCGCAGCGCCGACCATGTGATGCTGGTGCTGCCGTACAGCGCGCAGGCGCACCACACCATCGGCGCGGCCGAACTCGCGCTGATGAAGCCCACGGCCACGCTGGTGAATCTGGCGCGCGGCGGCATCGTGGATGACGCGGCGCTGGCCCTGGCCCTGCGCGAGCGGCGCATCGCCGCGGCGGGGTTGGACGTGTTCGAGGGCGAGCCCCGGGTGCACCCCGACCTGCTCACCGTGCCCAACGTGGTGCTGACGCCGCACATCGCCAGCGCCACCCGCGGCACCCGACTGGCCATGGCGCAGCTGGCGGCCGACAACCTCATCGAGTACCTCACCAGCGGCCGTGCGCGCACGCCGGTGAACCCTAAGGTGCTGCGTTGACGCCCGTGGGGACGCCTTTTGAGGTTTTCTGCTGGTACCCCAGCGCCATCCGGTCGGTGGTTGCTATCTTTTTTGATGATTGCAGGGAGTGACGAACGCCATGTCGGGCGCTGAATGGGCTTTCTGGGCGCTGGCGGCGCCGCTGTGGCTGGCGGTGGTGCTGCTCGTGGTGATGCTGCTGCGCCGCGCGCGGGTGGAGCTGCCGCCCGAGTGGGCCGCGCGCCTGCAGACGCTGGAGCAGCACGCCCAGGCCACCCGCGAGGCCACGGCGCGCCTGGGCGGTGGGCTCGACGCCATGGGCCAGCGCCTGCAGGGCTTCACCCAGACGGCGTTCGCGCAGTCCGAGGGGCTGCGCCAGGCGGTGGACGAACGGCTGGCGCTGGCGGTGGCCGAATCGCGCAACGGCCGCGCCGAGCTGCTGGCGGCGTTCGCAGCCTTCGAGGGCAAGCTCGAGCAGCGGCTGGCGCATTTCGATGCTGCGCTGGCGCAGCGGCTGAGCGCGCAGGAGGCGGCGCTGGCGCAGCGGCTCGCCGCGATGGATGCGGCGCTGGCGCAGGCGCTTGCCGGCTCGCGTGCCGACCTCAACGGCTCGCTCTCGGCCATGTCGGCCGCGCTCAAGGACCAGCTCGAAGCCAGCAGCTCGCAGCTTCGCCAGCAGTTCGGCGTGCTGCAGGATGGCTTGCAGCAGCAGTCCAGCGTGCTGCAGCAGGGCCTGAGCCAGCAGATGGCCGCGCTGGTGCAGGGCAGCCAGGCCAATGCCGAGCAGTTGCGCACCGCGCTCAACGAGCGGCTGGCGGCGATCCAGGCTGACAACACCGCCAAGCTCGAGGAGATGCGCCGCACGGTGGACGAAAAACTCCATGCCACGCTGGAGCAGCGCCTGGGTGACTCGTTCAAGCTGGTGAGCGAGCGGCTGGAGCTGGTGCACAAGGGCCTGGGCGAGATGCAGTCGCTCGCGGGCAGCGTGGGCGACTTGAAGCGCGTCATGACCAACGTGAAGACGCGCGGCACCTGGGGCGAGGTGCAATTGGGGGCCATCATCGACAGCCTCCTCACGCCCGAGCAGTACGCGCGCAACGTCAAGGTGGCGCCGGGCAGCGACGAACTGGTGGAGTTCGCCATCCGCCTGCCCGGGCGGCGCGAGGAGCAGCCGGTGTGGCTGCCCATCGACGCCAAGTACCCGGTGGAGCACTACCAGCGTCTCATGGACGCGCAGGACGGCGCCGACCGCGCCGCCATCGCCGCGGCGGGCAATGCCTTCGAGGCGTCGATCCGCTTCGAGGCGCGCAAGATCGCCAGCAAATACCTCGCGCCGCCGCACACCACCGACTTCGCCATCCTCTACCTGCCCACCGAGGGCTTGTTTGCCGAGGCGCTGCGCCGCCCCGGGCTGATGGAAGCGCTGCAGAGCGAGCACCGGGTGATGGTCTGCGGCCCGGCCAACCTCGCCGCCATGCTCAACAGCCTGCAGATGGGCTTCAAGACGCTGGCCATCGAGAAGCGCTCGTCGGAAGTCTGGGCCGTGCTCGGTCAGGTCAAGACGGAGTTCAACAAGTTCGGCGACATCGTCGAGGCGACGAAGAAATCCATCGACGCGGCCGCGCGCAAGTTCGACGACGTGGGCGTGCGCACCCGCGCCATCCAGCGCCGGCTGCGCGAGGTGCAGGCGCTGCCCTCGCCGGAGATGGATGGCGCGGCCGCCCTGCCGCCGGCCGCCGCCGACGATGCGGCTGGCGACGCATGATCAGGCGACCGAGCCTGCAGCGGTTGACGGCGCAGGAGCCGCCGGGGGTAGCCGCTGCAATTGCAGCAGCGCCAGCGATGGATACAGCGGCGCACTGATGAGCCGAGACACCGCGCTGGCCACCAGCGTACAGGCCATGAGGCTGAGCACCAAGGCGTGGCCGTCGACCATCTCCATGACGATGATGAAGGACGTCAGCGGTGCCTGCGTGACGGCCGCGAGAAAGCCGGCCATGCCCAGGGCGATGACGGTTGGCGCCAGTGTTGGATCCAGCGCGAAGACATCGGCCACGTCTTTGCCCAGCCCCGCGCCGATGGCCAGCGAGGGGGCGAAGATTCCGGCGGGCACGCCGGCCCAGGTGGTCAGCCAGGTGGCGATGAGTTTGAGTCCGGTGTAGAAGGGCGCGCGGTCCTCGCCGCCTTCGAGCAAGGCGCGTGTGGCCTCGTAACCGCTGCCCCAGGTGGCGCCGGCGCTGGACAGGCCGATCACCGCCACCGCAAAGCCGCAGCCCGCAGCGAAGTACACCGGATGCCTTTGCCGAAACTGGTTGAGTCGCTCGCGCGGGTTGTTCATCAACGACGTCAACAGCAATCGGGCGAACAACCCGCCCAGCACGCCCGCTGCCAGTGCGACCACAAGCCCCGGCAGGAGCAGTGCGCGGCCGAGGTCCGCCACGCGGATGACCCCGAAATACGAAGCGTTGCCGTGCACCGAGACCGCCATCAAGCCCGCCAGTACGATGGCCGCGAGCAGCAGGCCACTGCTGTGCTGCTGGGGGCGGCGGCTGAGTTCTTCGATGGCAAACATCACCCCGCCCAGTGGTGTGTTGAAAGCGGCGGCGATCCCCGCAGCGCCGCCGGCCATCATCAGCCCGCGCGCACTCACATCGGAGCCCGCGGGCAACCAGCGACGCGCATGGTGCATGACACCGGCGGCGATCTGCACCGACGGCCCCTCGCGTCCGAGAGACAGGCCTCCGAGGAGTCCGGCGGCAGTCAGCACGATCTTGGCCGCCGTCAGCCGCAGCGACACGAACAGACCGCGCTGCTCGGCTGCAGTTTGTGGCTCCATTGCAGCGATGACCTGCGGAATGCCCGACCCTGCCGCACCCGGTGCAAACCGCCGGGTGAGCCAGACGATGAGGGCGGTCAGCAGCGGTGTCCACACCAGCGCTCCCCAACCGCCGGTGGCCGTCAGGATGCGGGCGAAGCCTTGTGCAGCCTGCTCGCTCAGCCAGGTGAAGGCCACCACCACCCAACCGGCGGCGGCCGCGGCGGTGAGGACCACGGCTCGCGCAAGCCACCGCCGCCAGTCCGAAAGTTCGCGTTGAATGGCTTCGCGGATGCGGGGGTGCGCCTCGGGATGCACGGCGTGGCGTTGGAGTGGTCGCGGAAACGGAAACCCGATTATGTCTGCAGCCGGCCGCACACGGGGGTCATCGCGCGCACCGATCGAAGCCGTAGAAGTCGCGGATCAGCGTCCAGGCCGCCAGCGGGTCGTCCACGAAGTGCAGCAGTTCCAGGTCCTCGCGGGCGATCACGCCTTCGTCGACCAGCATCTCGAAGTTGATCAGCCGCTTCCAGTAGTCCGTGCCGAAGAGCAGGATGGGCACGGGCTTGGCCTTCTTCGTCTGCACCAGGGTGACGACCTCGAACAGTTCGTCGAGCGTGCCGAAGCCGCCGGGGAAGGTCACCAGCGCCTTGGCGCGCATCATGAAGTGCATCTTGCGCAGCGCGAAGTAGTGGAACTTGAAGCTCAGTTCCGGGGTGACGTAGGGGTTGGCGCTCTGCTCGTGCGGCAGCGCGATGTTGAGCGCCACCGAGGGCGCGCCCACGTCGTGCGCGCCACGGGTGGCCGCTTCCATGATGCCGGGGCCGCCGCCGGTGCAGATGAACAGCCGCTGTTCGGGCGGGCAGGCCAGGCTGTCGGTGGCCACCAGCCGCGCGAATTCGCGCGCCTGCGCATACCAGCGCGCGTTGCGCACGTCACGCTCGGCGCGCGCGATGGCGGTGGCATCAGCCCGGGCCTGCGCGGCGAGCAGCCGCTGCTGCGCGTCCTCGGGCGCGGGAAAGCGCGCGCTGCCGAAGACGACCACGGTGTTCTCCACGCCCGCCTCGCGCTGGTCGAGGTCGGGCTTGAGCATCTCGAGCTGGAAGCGGATGCCGCGGGTTTCGCGGCGCAGCAGGAACTCGGGGTCGGCAAAGGCGAGCCGGTAGGCGTTGGGTTGCAACGGGTTGCCGTTGGCGGCATGCGCCTGCAGGTCGGCCCAGGCTTCGGCAATGCGGCGTTCGGTGATGTCTTGTGTGGTTTCCATGGGGGTTGGAGTGTGTGCGGCACGCGGGGTTCGCTGCCCACGGCTGCGGGCCAGGAAAAAAGGGCTTCTTTCGGAGATGCAAGAAAAAAGGCTCCTTGCGGAGCCTTGGAGCATGGCAGGGCGGCCGGCGCATGGCCGGGGTCAGACGCGCTTGCGGTATTCGCCGGTGCGGGTGTCGATTTCGATCTTGTCGCCCTGGTCGACGAACAGCGGCACCGCCACTTCGAAGCCAGTGGCGATCTTGGCGGGCTTCATCACCTTGCCCGAGGTGTCACCCTTGACGGCGGGTTCGGTCCAGGTGATCTCGCGCACCACGCTGGTGGGCAGTTCCACCGAGATGGCCTTGCCGTCGTAGAACACCACTTCGGCCGGCATGCCGTCTTCGAGGTAGTGCAGCGCGTCGCCCATGTTCTCGGCCTCGACCTCGTACTGGTTGTAGTCGGCGTCCATGAACACGTACATCGGGTCGGCGAAGTAGGAGTAGGTGCACTCCTTCTTGTCGAGGATGATCTGGTCCATCTTGTCGTCGGCCTTGAACACGACTTCGGTGTTGAAGTTGGCGATCAGGCTCTTGAGCTTCATGCGCACCGTGGCGGCGTTGCGGCCACCGCGGCTGTATTCGGTCTTGAGGACGACCATCGGGTCCTTGCCGTGCATGATGACGTTGCCGGCGCGGATTTCCTGAGCGATTTTCATAGGGCTTCCAGTGAAGTGGGGCTGCTGTGCGCAAGCCCGAAAGGGCCCCCGAAGCAGCTCGGGGTGGCTCGCGTAAGCGGCAAGGATCAAGAATTGGGCAAAGAGCTCGTCTCTTTGCAAAGCCCCCGATTCTAGCCTTTTTCGGTGACGCGCAGCCGCACGAAGCGGCGCAGCTGGGTGAGCAAGTCCTCCTGCGCCAGCAGCCGCGCGCGCGCGCGCTGCACGCACGCGCCCCAGCCGGCGAGGTCGGGCGCGGGCAGGGCGCCCGCGGCCAGGCCGTTCCAGATGCGGTGAAAGGCGCGCAGATCGGGCGGCGCGTCGAGCCAGTCCAGAAAGGCTTCGAGCTTGGCCGCGTGCGCGCCGTCGTCCTGCGGGTAGATGTGCCAGACGAAGGGCTTGCCGGCCCACAGCGCGCGCACGAAGGAGTCCTCGCCGCGCACGAAGTTCAGGTCCGAGGCCCAGAGCAGGTGGTCGTAGTCGGGCTGGGTCAGCGCAGGGAGGTATGAAATCTGTAGCGAACCCGCACCGGTTGACGCTGGGTTTGGCAGGTTTTCATGCCCAAAGTGCCGCTGCACAGCCGCCGCAGCCCGGCCCTGGGTGACCAGCAGCTGCGTGACGGGCTCGCCGGGCAGGCCGCGCCCGGCGGCCAGCGTGTCGAGCCATCGGCCCAGCGCCGGTGGCTCGTAGCAGAACAGGCTGATCACCGGCGCCTGGGCAGAGCAGCCCCAGCGCGCGCGCCAGGCGGCGGCGTCGAAGCCGGCCTGACGCGCCAGCAGGTCGGCCTCGCGCAGCAGGCCGCCGGTGCGCGCGGTGAAGCCGGGGTAGAAGAAGTGGCGGGTGCGGCCGCGCCCCGGCCCGTGCAGGATGGGCGAGGGCAACCCGTGGCTGCGCTCGACATAGCCCTCGGCGGAGAGGTACTCGAGGTTGATCCAGACCGGCTCTTTGGGGGATTTTCCGCCGTTCCCCAGCGCCATCCGGTCGTGTTGCGCTATGAATTCAGGATCGATGTCGCCGCCGAACAGCTCCACCCACACGTCCGCGCGCCCGCCGTCGAGTGCGTCGGGGGCGAAGGGCGTCGTCCAGCGCCGCACGCGGATGCCGGCGAACGCGCCCTCGGTGGCGCCGGGCGCCATCCAGGCGAGCGCATCGGGCACATCCACCCGCAGGGTGACGGTGTCGCCCGCGGCCGCCAGCTGGCGCGCGAGCCGCCAGGCCACGCCCAGGTCGCCGTGGTTGTCCACCACGCGGCAGAACAGCGCCCAGTGCAGGGCGCCCGATGCGGGGAGGGCGGCGGGCGCACCCACGCCGTCAGCCGCCGCAGGGGCGGTAGATGTCGAGTGCCGGCCGGTACACGCTGGTCTGCACGCCCAACAGGCCGAGCACCGAATGGAAATAGTCGTCGTGCGAGATACGCTGGTCCTGCCGCGACTTCAGGCAGGCCGTGGACACCCCGCGGTCGCGCGCGAACCCCGGTGAGAGCCAGGTGATCCAGGGCACGTGCTTCTGCACGTCGGGCGCCACGCCATAGGGCAGGCCGTGCAGGTAGAGGTTGTTCTCGCCCAGCGACTCGCCGTGGTCCGACACATAGATCAGCGCCGGGTCCCAGGCCGCCTCCTGCGACTTGAGCCAGGCAATCGTGCGGGCGAGGAAATGGTCGGTGTAGACCAGCGAGTTGTCGTAGGCATTGAGTACCTGCTCGCGCGTGCATTCCTGCAGCGCGTTGGTCGTGCACTCGGGCCCGAAGCGCTTGAAGGCCGCGGGCGAGCGCTTGAAGTACGCCGGCCCGTGGCTGCCCATCTGGTGCAGCACCAGCACCACGCCGCGCGCGCGGCGCTGCGCATCGAGCGCGGCGATGCGCGCGTCGAGCCCCTTGAGCATGATCTCGTCGAGGCACTCGCCGCCGCTGCACAGCGCCGGGTCTTGCAGGCTTTGCGTGTTCACCGTGGGCGCGCGGTCGCACACCCCCTTGCAGCCGGACTGGTTGTTGAGCCACAGCACCGCCAGCCCCGCGTGCTGCAGCACGTCGATCAGCGTTTCGGTGTTGTAGGGGCGCCTCTCGAACTCGTCGCGCGGCAGCGGCGAGAACATGCACGGTACCGACGCGGCGGTGCTGGTGCCGCACGACCAGGCGTTGCGCTGGCTCACCACGTCCTCGCGCGCGAGCTGCGGCGTGGTGGGCCGCGCATAGCCGTTGATCGAGAAGTTCTCGGCACGCGCCGTCTCGCCCAGCACCAGCACCAGCAGCGGCGGCTTGGCTGAGGGCGCACGCGGCGCAATCTGCGCATCACGCCCCAGCGGTTCGATGCGCCGCGTGTCGCGCTTGAACGGCGTGGCCGCCGTATCCACCAGCGCCCACACGCTGTTGAGCGGGTTGATCAGGTAGCGCAGCTGCGTGTGGTTGCGCATGACCGAGGAAAAATCCTGGAAGATCGCCATCAGCGCCCCCGAGGCCAGCACCGCCGCCCCCACGAACAGCGCCGCATGCACACCTAGCTGCCGCCACACCCGCAGACGTGCCAGCGGTCTGCGCCACAGCCACCACAGCGGCGGCAGCGCAATCAGCCCGAACGCCGCCGCCAGCCGCCAGCTCAGCAGGTCGCGCACCTCGCGCGGATCGGTCTGCAGCACGTTGACCATCATCGTCGGGTCGATCACCACGTTGTAGGCCAGCATGTAATGCGCCCCCACCGCAGTGGCCACCAGCAGCACCGACACCAGCGGCCGCAGCAGCCGCCCCCAGCCCAGCGCGGCGATGAGCATCACCAGACCGGCGGCGATCAGTACGGCAAATCCCAGCGCAAACGCCACGCCGCGCCAGCGGCTGACCTCGGGCAGCGCCCACAGCTGCTGCCACAGCGCCACGTTGCCGACGGTGGCCATCCACAGCGCGGGCCCGATGACGGCGGCCAGGCGTGAACGAGCTGGTGTAGCGGAGGAAGAATCGGAAGCGGATGCCATGGCGGGTGAAACGGATGGGTCGAAGCGGCCGATGCAAGGGAATGGCCGCCTTGCGCGACGCGGAGGTTTGGGCGGTCAGGCCGGCCAGGTGGAGCCGTGCTCGGGCACGCGAGCGCGCCAGTGCAGCTCGTGCTCGATGCGCTCGCGCAAGGCGTCGGCCGCGCCGAGTTCGCCATGCACCACATACACCTGGTCGGGCGCCTGCGGCAGCTTGCGCAGCCAGTCCATGAGCTGCGGCGCGTCGGCATGCGCCGAGGCGGTGCGCAGCTGCGCCACCTCGGCGCCGATGGCCACGTCCTGCCCATGGATGCGCACGCTGGGTTCACCCGCGGCGATGCGCGCGCCGCGCGTGCCCGGCGTCTGGAAGCCTGTGAGCAGAATCATGTTGCGGTGGTCGCCCGCATAGCGCGCCAGGTGGTGCAGCACGCGCCCGCCGGTGGCCATGCCCGAGGCGGCGAGGATGACCATCGGCCCGTGCCGGTTGGCCAGCGCCTTCGATTGCTCGGTGGTTTCCACCATGGTCGCGGCGCGGGCCAGCGCCTGCACCTCGTGCGCGCTCAGCCGGTGCTCGCCGGGGTGCTGGGTGAAGATGCCGGTGCTGGCCACGGCCATCGGGCTGTCGAGGAACACCGGCAGGCCGTGCGGAACGCGCCCCTGCGCCTTGAGCGTGGCGATCGCATGCAGCAGCAGCTGCGCGCGCCCCACCGCAAACACCGGCACCACGGCCACGCCGCCGCGCGCGGCCACGCGCTGCAGCGCGGGCGCGAGCTCGTCGAGCACGCTCTCGGCCGGGTGTTCGCGGTTGCCGTAGGTGGACTCGATGAGCAAGGTGTCTGCCGCGGGCGGATCCTCGGGCGGGTTCATCAGCACGTCGTCCTTGCGGCCGAGGTCGCCCGAAAACAGCAGGCGCCGCCCCGCCACTTCGAGCAGCAGGCTGGCCGCGCCCAGGATGTGCCCGGCGCCGAAGAAGGTCGCCTTCCAGCCGCGCGCGGGCGAGAAGGCGCGGCGCATGGGCTGAGCGCGGAACAGGCGCAGACAGTCCAGCGCGTCCTTGCGCGTGTACAGCGGCAGCGCCGGCTGGTGTTTGGAGAAGCCGTGGCGGTTGGCATACGCCGCGTCCTCTTCCTGCAGGTGTCCGCTGTCAGGCAGCAGCACCGCGGCGAGGTCGCGCGTGCCCGCGGTGGCGTACACAGGGCCGCGAAAACCCTCGCGCGCGAGCAGCGGCAGATAGCCGCTGTGGTCGAGGTGCGCATGCGTCAGCAGCACGGCATGGATCTGCCCCGGCACCACCGGCAGCGGCGACCAGTTGCGCAGCCGCAGCGGCTTGTAGCCCTGGAACAGCCCGCAGTCCACCAGCACGCGCGTGCCCTCGGCTTCCACCAGGTATTTGGAGCCGGTGACGGTGCCCGCGCCGCCGAGGAAGGTGATGTTGACGCTCATCGGCCCATGATAGCGGCGCCCCGATGGGGCTCACCCCTGAGGGTGCATGGCCGCGGATTCAGGCGGTGAAGAAGTTCTTGATGCGCTCGGCCCAGCTGCTGCCAGTGGGGGAATGCTTGGCGCCGCCTTTTTTCAGCGACTCGTCGAGCTCCTTGAGCAGCTTGCGCTGATGCTCGGTGAGCTTGACCGGAGTCTCCACCCGCACATGGCAGTAGAGATCGCCGGGGTAGCTCGAGCGCACGCCCTTGATGCCCTTGCCGCGCAGGCGGAACTGCTTGCCCGTCTGCGTGCCTTCGGGAATGTCGATGCTGGCGCTGCCGCCCAGCGTGGGCACCTCCACCTCGCCACCGAGGGCGGCGGTGGCGAAGCTGATGGGCACTTCGCAGTGCAGGTCGTCGCCGTCGCGCTCGAAGATGTCGTGCTTCTTGATGCGGATCTCGATGTAGAGGTCACCGGGCGGCCCGCCGTTCATGCCGGGCTCGCCGTTGCCGGTGCTGCGCACGCGCATGCCCTCGTCGATGCCGGCGGGAATCTTCACCTCCAGCGTCTTCTGCTGCTTGATGCGGCCCTGGCCGTGGCAGGACGGGCAGGGCTCGGGGATGATCTTGCCGCTGCCGTGGCACTGCGGGCAGGTCTGCTGCACGCTGAAAAAGCCCTGACGCAGTTGCACCACGCCCGCGCCATGACAGGTGGTGCAGGTGATGGGCTGGGTGCCCGGCTTGGCGCCGCTGCCGTGGCAGGTGCCGCATTCGTCCCAGGAGGGGATGCGGATCTGCGCCTCCTTGCCCGCGGCGGCCTCCTCGAGCGTGATTTCCATGGCGTAGCTCAGGTCCGCGCCCCGGTAGACCTGGCGGCCGCCACCGCCGCGGCGGCCCTGGCCGAAGATGTCGCCGAAGATGTCGCCGAAGGCCTCGGCGAAGCCCCCGAAGCCCTCCGCACCGCCGGGGCCGCCGCGCATGTTCGGGTCCACGCCCGCATGGCCGTACTGGTCGTAGGCGGCGCGCTTCTGCGGGTCGCTGAGCATCTCGTAGGCTTCCTTGGCCTCCTTGAACTTGGCTTCGGCGGCCTTGGCGTCGTCCCCGTGGTTGCGGTCGGGGTGGTACTTCATCGCGAGCTTGCGATACGCCTTCTTGATGTCCTCGTCCGACGCCGTGCGGGGGACGCCAAGAATTTCGTAAAAGTCTCGTTTGGCCATCGTTGTTCTCTCGGTCCGATGCCGTAGCCGGTCAAGCCGGCCTCACGGCGCAAGAACGCCGCGCCGGGTGCCCGCCCCTGGGGCAGGCCACCCGCGCGCGGCGCAGGCAAGGGGGCGGCGCGCCGGGCGCGCGCCCTCTCGTGACGTGGGTCCGGTCAGCCCTTCTTGACTTCCTTGACCTCGGCGTCGACCACGTCGTCGTCGGCAGGCTTGGCCCCGCCGGCACCGGCACCGGCCCCGGCCGCGCCCGCAGCGCCGGCCTGGGCCTGCGCGTCGGCGTACATCTTCTCGCCCAGCTTCTGGCTCGCGGCCATCAGCGACTCGGTCTTGGCCTCGATCGCGGCCTTGTCGTCACCCTTGAGGGCTTCTTCGAGGTCCTTGATGGCGGCCTCGATCTTGGCCTTCTCGGCGCCGTCGATCTTGTCACCGTGCTCGCCCAGGCTCTTCTTGACGCTGTGCACCGCCGCGTCGGCCTGGTTGCGGGCCTGCACGAGTTCGAGGCGCTTCTTGTCCTCGGCGGCGTTGAGCTCGGCGTCCTTGACCATCTGCTGGATCTCGGCCTCGGTCAGACCCGAGTTGGCCTTGATGGTGATCTTGTTCTCCTTGCCCGTGCCCTTGTCCTTGGCGCTCACATGCAGGATGCCGTTGGCGTCGATGTCGAAGGTCACCTCGATCTGCGGCAGACCGCGCGGCGCCGGCGGGATGCCCTCCAGGTTGAACTCGCCCAGCAGCTTGTTGCCGGCGGCCATCTCGCGCTCGCCCTGGTAGACCTTGATGGTCACGGCCGGCTGGTTGTCGTCGGCGGTGGAGAAGGTCTGCGAGAACTTGGTCGGGATGGTCGTGTTCTTGGCGATCATCTTGGTCATGACGCCGCCGAGCGTCTCGATGCCCAGCGACAGCGGCGTGACGTCGAGCAGCAGCACGTCCTTGCGTTCGCCGCCGAGCACCTGGCCCTGGATGGCGGCACCGACGGCCACGGCCTCGTCGGGGTTGACGTCCTTGCGCGGCTCACGGCCGAAGAACTCCTTGACCTTCTCCTGCACCTTGGGCATGCGCGTCATGCCGCCGACGAGGATCACGTCGTGAATGTCGGCCACGCTCACGCCGGCATCCTTGATGGCGATGCGGCAGGGCTCGATGGTGCGCTCGATCAGGTCTTCCACCAGGCTCTCGAGCTTGGCGCGCGTGAGCTTGATGTTCAGGTGCTTCGGTCCGGTGGCGTCGGCCGTGATGTAGGGCAGGTTGATGTCGGTCGAGGCCGCACCGGAGAGCTCGATCTTGGCCTTCTCGGCCGCATCCTTGAGGCGCTGCAGCGCCAGCACGTCCTTGGACAGGTCGGCACCGGACTCTTTCTTGAACTCGGTGACGATGTAATCCATGATGCGCTGGTCGAAGTCCTCGCCGCCGAGGAAGGTGTCGCCGTTGGTGGACAGCACTTCGAACTGCTTCTCGCCTTCGACGTCGGCGATTTCGATGATGGAGATGTCGAAGGTGCCGCCGCCGAGGTCATACACCGCGATCTTGCGGTCGCCCTTGCCGGACTTGTCCAGGCCGAAGGCGAGGGCGGCGGCGGTCGGCTCGTTGATGATGCGCTTGACGTCCAGGCCGGCGATGCGGCCGGCATCCTTGGTGGCCTGGCGCTGGCTGTCGTTGAAGTAGGCCGGCACGGTGATGACGGCTTCGGTCACCGGCTCGCCGAGGTAGTCCTCGGCGGTTTTCTTCATCTTCTTGAGCACTTCGGCGCTGATCTGCGGCGGCGCGAGCTTCTTGCCGCGCACCTCGACCCAGGCGTCACCGTTGTCTGCCGCGACGATGGCGTAGGGCATCAGATCGATGTCCTTCTGCACCTCTTTCTCGCTGTACTTGCGGCCAATCAGGCGCTTGACGGCATAGAGCGTGTTCTTCGGGTTGGTGACGGCCTGACGCTTGGCGGCGGCGCCGACGAGCACCTCGCCGTCCTCCTGGTAGGCCACGATAGACGGCGTGGTGCGCGCGCCCTCGGCGTTCTCGATGACCTTGGGCGTGTTGCCCTCCATGACGGCCACGCAGCTGTTGGTGGTGCCGAGGTCAATGCCGATGATTCTTCCCATGTTGTTTCTCCGAAAGGTGAAAGTTCGAATGCAGTGCAGGTGTGGGTGCGGCGCCGCGTTTCAAGCGCGCCGGCTTCGGGCGCGCCACATTGTCAGTTTGAGCGGCGTCTGGGCGTCATTTCGGGGCGGCCACCGTCACCATGGCCGGGCGCAGCACGCGCTCGGCGAGCAGATAGCCCTTTTGCAGCACGCTCACCACGGTGTTGGGTTCCTGCTCGGCCGGCACCATGCTGATGGCCTGGTGCAGGTTGGGGTCGAAGCGGCTGCCCGCGGGCGGCGCGATCGGCGTGACCTTGTTGCGCTCGAGCGTGCTCATGAGCTGGCGCAGCGTGGCTTCGGCGCCTTCGCGGATTTGTTCGGTGCTGGCGTTCTGCACCGCCAGGCCGGCTTCGAGGCTGTCGGCCACCGGCAGCAGGCTGGCGGCGAAGGCCTCGAGGGCGAACTTGCGGGCCTTGGCGATTTCCTCGTCAGCGCGGCGACGGGCGTTCTGCACGTCGGCCTGGGCGCGCAGGTAGAGGTCGGCCAGTTCCGCGTTCTTGGCCCGCAGCTCGGCCAGTTCGGCCAGCGCGGTAGACAGATCGGTGGAGGCGTCAGCCGGGGGGGTGGAGGTTTCGGCATCCGGCCGCGCGCCGGCGGGGTCGGTGGCGGAATTCGTGGGATCGGACATGGGTGAACGACAAGGTTTGGGGCAGGCCCCGATTGGTGAAAACCCTGGCCGCCACCCCGGCACGCTGCGAAACGCCGCAGCAACCGGGCAGGCGGCTGGCTTGGCAGGGAACTGAGGGCGCTTGGCCGGGTTTCAAGTCCTGCGCGGCCCCAATGGGTCACGCCGCAGCCTGGCGGCCGGGCTGGCCAGCCGCTCAGCGGCCGACGGCGAGCAGCTCGACGTCGAACTTCAGCGTGGCGTTGGGGGGAATGACGCCGCCGGCGCCGCGGGCGCCGTAGCCCAGGGCGGCGGGAATCAACAAGGTGCGGCAGCCGCCCACGCGCATGCCGGCCACGCCCTCGTCCCAGCCGCGGATGACCATGCCGGCGCCGAGGTCGAAGACGAAGGGGTCGTTGCGGTCGCGGCTGGAGTCGAACTTGCGGCCCTGGGCGCCGTTGTCCCAGAGCCAGCCGGTGTAGTGGACAGTGACGCTCTGGCCGGGACGGGCCTCGGCGCCGTCGCCGACGCGCGTGTCTTCGTATTGCAGGCCGCTGGCGGTGGTGGTCAGGCTCATGGTGGTGGGGTCCTCAGGCTTTGCGGGCCTGTGCGGCCGTCCATTTGGTGGCGAAGGCCTGCAGGTCGGACAGGCGTTTGACGAGGTCGGTGCCGCTGGCGGTGAGGCGATAGCCTTCGTCGCCGTGGCCGATCAGGCCGGCGGCGCGCAGGGCCTTGAGCCGGGTGTTGAGCGTGTTCGGGGTGATGCCGCCGACGCTGTCCTGCAGCAGGCGAAAGGTCTGCGGATGCCCATCGCGCAGCGCCCACAGCACACGCATGGCGTAGCGGGTTTCCAGCAAGGCCAGCAGTTGGCTGACGGCGACATTGTCCTTGGAACTCATGGCGGCTTACTCCTTCGGTCGGGGGGCGCTGCCGCAGCCCCGGGGGCCTGCGGCTCGGGCACGGCGGAGCCGACTATAGCGCAAAAACCGCCGTCTGCTACAGCTTTCATAGCTGTGGGCAATCATTCCGCGCGCCCGATGGTAGAAAAAAGTCAAAACCCGGGGGCGGCGTTCACTGCGGCAGATAGACCTTCTTGAGCAGGCGGATGAGGGTGCGGCGCTCGGCGGGGGTGAGGCGCTGGGCGGATTCGGTCTCGCTGCGGCTGGCGGTGCGCTCGGCCTCCTGCATGAGCGCCTCGCCCTCGGGCGTGAGGTACAGGCCCTGGGCGCGGCCGTCGCTGGGGTGGGCGCGGCGCTCGACGAGGCCGCGTTGCACCAGCGTCTGCACCATGCTGACGAGGTTGGGCGGCTGGATGGCCAGCACCGCGCAGATCTGCCGCGAGGTGATGCCCGGGTTGTGGGTGATGAGCGACAGCACCGAAAAGTCCACCGGCCGCAGGCCGTAGACGGCCATGCGCTGCAGAAACACGTCGATGATGGCCAGCGCCGCACGGCGGGCGTTGTAGCCGATCAGGGTTTCCAGAAAGCTCGTGTCGACCTGTTCGACGGCCGACAGGGGTTGCGGCGCTCGGGAGGGCTTGGCGCGCTCGGGCATGGCGGTCGGACGGGCGGCGGCGGGGCGAAAACTCTGCATTTTAGGTGGGCGCCGTTTGGGGCCTGTCGCGGTCGTGTCGCAGGCCGCGGGGCCGAGGCGGGGCAGGAGGGGTGCTCTTCCGGCCGCGCAGCGCCGCGTCGCGGCCGGCGGAGGCACCCCCGGTCAGTCAGGCGGTTTCCGCCGTCGACTGGCTGGTCTGCGCGACCAGCCGGGCATGAAGCTCGAAGCGGGGGGCGACCCAGGCTTTGAAGGCCATGGCGCCGTTGCGGCAGGGTTCGGGCGCGGGGCTGGCGTGGGCCCGCTGGGCGGCTTCGATGCGGGCCCAGGCCCAGCCGAGCAGGGCCACCGCGGCGCAGTGCAGGAAGTCGGTCGCGGCGGCATGGGCGGGGGCCAGGTCGCCGTCGCGGCAGCGATCGACCAGCTGCTGCGCCAGCGACCCCAGCGCGCGCAAGGGCGCGAGCGCGGCGGCGTCGGCGGGGTGGCTGGGGTCGAGGTCGGCGCCGAGGGTCTGCAGCAGGGCGCGCAGCGCGGCGCCCCCGTCGCCGAGCACCTTGCGCACCAGCAGGTCGATGGCCTGGATTTCGTTCGTGCCCTCGTAGATCATCGTCACGCGGGCGTCGCGCACATGCTGTTCGATGCCCCATTCGCGCACGTAGCCGTGGCCGCCGAAGACCTGCAGGCAGTCGCTGGCGCCGAGAAAGGCCTGCTCGGTGAACGCGGCCTTGAGCACCGGCGTGACCAGGGCGCACCAGCGTTCGGCAGCCGCGCGCCGGGACGTCTCCGGGTGGTGGCGCAGCAGGTCGAGTTCGACGGCGGTGCGGTAGGCGAGCACGCGGCCGCCGTCGATCCAGGCGCGTTGGGTGTGCAGCAACCGGCGCACGGCCGCGTGTTCGATGATGAGGCTGGTCTCGCGTGCGCCGGGGGCGCGCATCTGGCGACGCTCCTGCGCATAGGCCCGGGCTTTCTGCCAGGCGGCGTCGAGCAGGCCCAGGCCTTGCAGCGCCACATGCAGGCGGGCGGCGTTCATCATCACGAACATGGCGTTCAGGCCCTGGCCGGGGGTGCCGATGAGCCAGCCGGTGGCGGCGTCAAAGCGCAGCACGCAGGTGGGGCTGGCGTGCAGGCCCATCTTCTCCTCGATCCGTTCGCAGACGACGGGGTTGCGCGCGCCGCCGTCGAGCCATTTGGGCACGAGAAACAGCGACAGGCCCTTGGGGCCGGACGGCGCGTCGGGCAGCCGCGCGAGCACCAGGTGCACGATGTTGTCGGTCAGGTCGTGCTCGCCGCCGGAGATGAAGATCTTGGTGCCCTCGATGCGGTGGCTGCCGTCGGCCTGCGGCAGGGCGCGGGTACGGCACAGGCCGAGGTCGCTGCCCGCTTGCGGCTCGGTCAGGCACATGGTGGCCAGCCACTCGCCGCTGGCGATCCTGCCCAGATAGCGGGCCTTGAGGGCCTCGCTGCCGTGGTGGCGCAGACATTCGTAGGCGCCGTGCAGCAGGCCCGGCGCCATGGTCCAGCCGTGGTTGGCGGCGCTGAGCATTTCGTAGAGCACGGCTTCGAGCACCAGCGGCAGGCCTTGGCCGCCGTCGGCCGGCTCGGCCGCCAGCGCGGGCCAGCCGGCACGCCAGAACGCCTGGTAGGCCTCGCGAAAGCCCGGGGGCATGGTGACCTGCCCCTGGTGCCAGCGCGCGCCCACTTCGTCGCCGCTGCGGTTGAGCGGCGCGACCACCTCGCTGGCGAAGCGGCCGGCCTCGTCCAGCACCTGGCGCATCAGGGCCGCGTCGAAGCCGGCATGCGCGGGCAGGGCGGCGAGGGTGGCGGGCGCGCCGAGCACGGCGTCGAGCAGGTACACCATGTCCTCGACCGGAGCGTGGTAGGGGGTCATGCAACTCCTCTTTTCATAGCAATTACCGACCGTTTCACGCTGGGCAACGGCGGAAAATTCTCAGAACAAGGCCGTCGGGAGCGGTTCAGGCCGCCGGCGCAGCGCGCATGGCGCCGAGGTAGGTGTCGATGACGCGCTCGTCGGTGGCGAGCTGCGCGGCCGGGCCTTGCAGCGCGATGTGCCCCATCTCCAGCACATAGCCGTGGTCGGCCGCCTGCAGCGCGGCGCGGGCGTTCTGCTCGACCAGCAGCAAGGTCACGCCGGTGCGGCGCAGGGCCTCGATGGTGTGGAAGATCTCGCGCACCACCAGCGGCGCGAGGCCCAGGCTCGGCTCGTCGAGCATCAGCAGCCGCGGCTCGGACATCAGCGCGCGCCCCACGGCGAGCATCTGCCGCTCTCCGCCCGAGAGCGTGCCCGCGAGCTGCTGGCGCCGCTCCTTGAGCCGCGGGAATAGCTGGTAGACCGTGTCGAGCTGCGCGCGCCAGCGCGGGTTGCGCAGGCGCAGCTGGCGGTAGCCGCCAAGCACCAGGTTGTCCTCCACCGGCATGGTGCCGAACAGCTCGCGCTTCTCGGGCACCAGCGCGATGCCGGCCATCACCCGCTCCTCGAGGGTGAGCGCGGCGATGGACTGGCCGTCGAACTCGATGCCGCCTTGCGCGCCGAGCACCCCCATCAGCGCGTTGAGCAGCGTGGACTTGCCCGCGCCGTTGGGGCCGATGACGGTGACGACGCTGCCGGCCTCGGCCCGCAGGTCGATGCCGTGCAGCACCTCGGCGCGGCCATAGCCCGCGCGCAGGCCGTGAATGTGGAGCAGCGGTGGTTTCATGGACGTCGGAAGTCGGGGATGAGCGGGCGTGAAGGGTTCGGTCGCGGCTTCTCAGTGTTCGGTGCCGAGGTAGGCCGCGCGCACCCTGGGGCTTTGCTGCACCTCGCGCGGGGTGCCCTCCATGAGCTGGGTGCCGAACTCCATGACGACGATGCGGTCGCACACGTCCATCACGAGGTCCATGTCGTGCTCGACCAGCAGCAGGCTCATGCCCTCGTCGCGCAGCTGGCGCAGCACGGCCGCGAGCGCCTGCTTCTCCTTGTGGCGCAGCCCCGCCGCGGGCTCGTCGAGCAGCAGCAGCACCGGGTCGCTGCACAGCGCACGGGCGATCTCCAGCAGCCGCTGCGGGCCCATGGCCAGGTTGCCCGCGGGCTCGTGCAGGTGGGCGCCCAGGCCCACGCGTTCGATCTGGCGGGCGGCTTCCTGCAGCACGCTGCGCTCGCAGGCGCGGTCGAGCCGCAGCATCGAGGCCAGCGCGCCGCTGGCAGCCTCACCCTCGGCCGCACGCAGGTGCGCGCCCAGGGCGACGTTCTCCAGCACCGTCATCTCCGGCACCATCTTCACATGCTGGAAGGTGCGCGACACGCCGCGGCGGGCAATCTCGCGCGAGGGCAGCCCGCTCACCGGCTGGCCGAGCAGCCGCACCTCCCCCGCCGTCAGCGGCAGCACGCCGGTGATGAGGTTGAAGGTGGTGGACTTGCCCGCGCCGTTGGGCCCGATCAGGCCGACGATCTGCCCCGCCGCGATGGAGAACCCGAGGTCATTGACCGCCACCAGCCCGCCGAAGGTCTTGCGCAGGCCCTGCACCTGCAGCACCGTCTCGCCGCGCTGCGGCCGTGCGCGCAGCGGCAGCGCCGCCGCGCCCGCCCAGTCCGGCGTGCGCATGCGCGCCGGTACGAAGCGCGTCACCAGCGAGCCCAGACCGTCGGGCAGGTATTTCAGCACCAGCACCAGCACGATGCCGAAGACGATGATCTCGTAGCTGCCGCTGGTGCCGATGAGCCGCGGCAGCAGCACCTGCAACTGGTCTTCGAGCAGCTTGGTCACCAGCGCGCCGCCGATGGCCCCCCAGAGCTGCGAAGCGCCACCGAGCACGGCCATGAACAGGTACTCGATGCCCATCTTCAAGCCGAAGGGCGAGGGGTTGACGGTGCGCTGGAAGTGCGCCGTGAGCCAGCCCGAGACGCTGGCCAGCAGCGAGGCGAGCAGGAAGATGCCGATCTTGTAGCGCAGCGTGTTCACACCCATGGCCTCGGCCATGGTGCCCGCGTTGCGCAGCGCGCGGATGGCGCGGCCGCTGCGCGAGTCGAGCAGGTTGCCCAGCGCGAACACCGCCAGCAGCACCAGCGTCCAGGCGAACACGAAGAACGGCCGGCCCTCGCCGACGTTCCACTGCAGCAGGCGCAGCGTGGGCACGTTGAGGATGCCGTCGTACTTGCCCAGCGCGGCGACGTTGCCCATGAGGTAGTACAGCGACAGGCCCCAGGCGATGGTGGCCAGCGGCAGGAAGTGCCCGGACATGCGCAGCGTGAGCGCGCCCAGCAGCAGCGCACTGGCCGCCGTGAGCGCCAGGCCCGCAAACACCGTGAGCCAGGGCGATACGCCGTAGTTCACGCTGAGGTAGGCGCTGGTGTAGGCACCGATGCCCACGAACGCCGCCTGCCCGAACGAGGTCAGGCCACCGATGCCGGTGAGCAGCACCAGGCCGAGCACCACCAGGCTGTAGAGCGCGATGTAGTTGAGCTGGGTGATCCAGAAATCGGGCAGCGGCAGTACCGCGATGCCCGCCACGCCGGCCAGCAGCGCCAGGCGGGTCTGCAGGGTCGAGAGGCGCATGTCAGTGTTCCTCCGCATGGCCGACCACCAGCGAGCGCCACAGCAGCACCGGCAGGATCAGCGTGAACACGATGACCTCCTTGAACGCGCTGGCCCAGAACGAGCCGAAGGCCTCCACCACGCCGACGAAGATCGCACCCACCGCGGCCGTCGGGTAGCTCGCCAGCCCCCCGATCACCGCGGCGACGAAGCCCTTGACCCCGATCAGGAAGCCGCTGTCGTAGAACACCGTCGTCGTCGGCCCGATCAGCAGGCCCGACAGCGCGCCGATCAGCGCGGCCATGGCGAAGGTCCACTGGCCCGCCGCATGCGTGGAAATGCCCATCAGCCGCGCGCCGAGGCGGTTCACCGCGGTGGCCCGCAAGGCCTTGCCGCGCAGCGTGCGCTCGAAGAACAGCCACAGCAGCACCATCAGCGCGGCCGAGACGCCGACGATGATCACCGCCTGCCCCGAGAGGCTGGCCGCGCCGAGCGCGAAGCGCGCGTCCCAGAACGCGGGGTTGCGAAAGCCCTCGGCGCCGAAGAACAGCAGGCCCAGCCCGGTCATGGCGAAGTGCACCCCCACCGAGACGATGAGCAGCACCAGCGAACTTGCGTCCGCCAGCGACTGGTACGCCAGCCGGTACACCAGCGGCCCGAAGGCCGTGACCACCGCCGTCGTCAGCACCGCCTGCACCAGCAGGGGGAACTGCTGCGGTGCCGCCCAGAGCGCCAGCAGCGCAATGGCCAGCGGCGCGGCCAGCGTGCGCAGGCCGGCCCGCGCCGCGGCGCGCAGCGAGCGCCGGTGCCGCCAGGCGGCGTGCGCATCGAGCAGGGCGCACAGCGCGGCCATGATCAGCAGCAGCCACACCGTGCCGGGCACCTTGCCGGCCTGGAACAACGCGAGCGTGAGCGCGCCATAGGCCACGAACTCGCCCTGCGGGATGAAGATCACCCGCGTCACGGCGAACACCAGCACTGTGGCCAGGCCCAGCAGGGCGTAGATGGCACCGTTGGTCACGCCGTCGAGCAGCAGGATGCTGGCGATCGAAAAATCCATGAAGACTCTCGGGATTGAGGCGGCACGCCGCGCCGCGGCGGCGCGGAGCGGTGGGCGATGGGCCGGCCGGCGGCGCTGCGGCGAGCGGGCCCGGCTGGCGCGCCGCTGGTGCCGCAGCGCCGCGGGGCGCTTACTGAACCACCTTCCAGTCGCCGTTGACGACCTGCAGCATCACGCCGGTCTCGGGGGTGTAGCCCCAGTGGTCGGCGGGCGTCCAGTCGAGCACGCCGTGCGACACCACGGTGCGGCCCATGCTCTCGAAGGCATCGCGCAGCGCGGCGCGGAACTCCGGCGTGCCGGGCTTGGCCTTCTTGAGCGCGATGGGCACGGCTTTCTCCATGACGATCATCGAGTCATAGGCATGGCCGGCGAACTGGTTGCGCGAGCCTGGTCCATAGGCCTTCTCGTACTGCTGCACGAACTCGATGGCGATCTTCTTCGACGGGTGGCTGTCGGGCAGTTGCTCGGCGATCACTGCCGGGCCCGAGACCACATAGGCCCCTTCGACCGCCTTGCCGCCCACACGCATGAGGTCGCGCGAGGCGGCGGCATGGGTCTGGTAGATCTTGCCCTTGTAGCCGCGATCCACGATGGCCATGTGCGGCATGGCCGCGCCGCTGCCCGAGGCGACGATGAGCATCGCATCCGGGTTGGCCGCCACCAGCTTGAGCGCCTGCGCGGTGACGCTGGTGTCGGAGCGGGCGAAGCGCTCGGTGGCGATGACCTTGATGCCGTTCTTCTCCGCCTCGGCGGTGAAGTCCTTGAGCCAGCTCTCGCCGTAGGCGTCGGTGTAGCCGAGGAAGCCCACGGTCCTGACGCCTTGCTTCTTCATCAGGCCCACCATGGCGTGGGCCATCACCGCGTTGGACTGCGGCATGCGGAAGGTCCATTTGTCCTGGCCCGGCGGCAGCACCGCGGGCGACCAGGCCAGCTGCGGCGTGCCCGATTCGGCGGCCACCGCGGCCACCGGAATGGCCACCGGCGTGGCCACCGAACCCATGATCACGTCCACCTTGTCCTCGGTGACGAAGCGCTTGGCGATCTTGGTGCCGTTGGTCGGGTCGGTGGCGTCGTCGAGCACGATGACCTTGAGCTTCTCGCCGGCGATGCTGGTGGGCCAGAGCTTGACCTGGTTGCCCACGGGAATGCCCAGGCCCGAGGCCGGGCCGGTCAGCGGCGCGACCACGCCGATGGTGATGTCGGCCAGCGCGGGGCCGGCCAGGGCGAATGCAGCGGCCGCTGCGATGAGGCGGGTGTTGAGTTTCATGGCGGGTTGTCTCCTGGTTGGGCGGTGGGGGTGGGGAAACGGCTGGCGCTTCAGCTGCAGCGCGCGCGGATGTCCTCGGGCACGGGGATGGCCTTGATGCGGTCGGGGTCGCCTTCGGGGTGGATGACGAAGGCGCGGGTCTCGCGCCCTTCGCACAGCAAGTCCTCGCCGCGCATGACGCGGTGCAACTGCACGAAGGTCTTGGCCGCCCAGGATTCGATGCAAGTGTGGATCTGCAGCGTCTGCCCGTAGGTGGCGGGGCGCAGGAAGCGGGTGTGGATTTCCAGCAGGGGCGTGCCGATGATGCCGGTGGTTTTCTTCAGCTCGCGCCAGGGCGGCACGCCGCAGCTCATGAAGAAATGCAGCGAGGCCGCGTCCATCCACTTCGAGAAGTTGGGGAAGAACACGATGCCCGCGGGGTCGCAGTCGCCGAACTGCACCTGGATTTCGTAGATCGTGGTTCTGCTCATCGAGGGCTCCGGGCGGTCAGCGTGGCGCCATGCGCAGCGCGCCATCGAGGCGGATCACCTCGCCGTTGAGGTGGGTGTTGGTCACGATGTGGCAGGCGAGCTGCGCGAACTCCTCGGGCTTGCCCAGGCGCTGCGGGAAGGGAATGCTGGCCGCCAGTGACGCCTGCACCGGCTCGGGCAGTGTCTTCATCAGCGGCGTGGCGAACAGGCCCGGCGCGATGGTGCAGACACGAATGCCGTATGGCGCGAGGTCCCGCGCCATCGGCAGCGTCATGCCCACCACGCCACCCTTGGAGGCGCTGTAGGCCTGCTGGCCCACCTGGCCGTCGAAGGCGGCCACGCTGGCGGTGAACACCATCACGCCGCGCTCGCCATCCTCGAGCGGTTCGAGCCGGGCGCAGGCTGCGGCGAACAGGCGCGCGGCGTTGTACGTGCCCACCAGGTTGACCTGCAGCACGCGCACGAAATCCTCCAGCGGCGCCGGGCTGCCGTCCTTGCCGAGCACGCGCCTGGCTGTGCCGATGCCGGCAATGTGCGCCAGGATGCGCGCAGGGCCATGCGCCGCTGCGGCCCGGTCGATGGCGGCCTGCAGGCTCTCGCTGTCGCTGACGTCGCAGGCGCAGGCCAGGGCGCGCGCCTCGCCGCAGATCTGGTTGATGTCGGCGGCCACGCGCTCGGCGGCCTCGGCATTGCGGTCGAGCACGGCGACCCTGGCGCCGAGCTGCGCGAGCTCGCGCGCCGTGGCCTCGCCCAGGCCCGAACCCGCGCCGGTGACGAGGGCGGCTTGTCCGTGAATGTGCATGATGGATTCCTGAATGCTATTGAAGTTGTAGCGGGATCTGACCGTTTGGCGCTGGGGTTCCTGGTGTTTCTTCGCAAAGGCGGGCTCAGCGGGCCGCCTGCGGGTTCTCCAGCAGCAGCGCAATGCCCTGGCCGCCGCCAATGCAGGCCGAGGCCACGCCCCAGCGCTGGCCGCTGCGCTGCAGCTCGCGCGCCAGCGTCAGCGTGAGCCGCACGCCCGTGGCCGCCAGCGGATGCCCCAGCGCGATCGCGCCGCCGTTGACGTTGAGCCGCGCCAGATCGAGCCCGAGCTCGCGCGCCACCGCCAGGGTTTGCGCGCCCTGCGCCTCGTTGATCTCGAAGCGCGCAATGTCGTCCAGGGCCAGGCCGGTGCGCGCGAGCAGCAGCCGGATCGCGGGCGCCGGGCCGATGCCCATGATCTCCGGCGGCACGCCCACCACGGCCGAGGCCGCCACGCGCGCCAGCGGGGCCTTGCCCTCGGCTTTGACGTAAGCGCCGCAGGCCACCACCGCGGCTGCGGCCGCATCCACCAGGGCCGAGCTGTTGCCACCGGTCTGCACACCGCCTTCATGCACCGGCTTGAGCCGTGCCAGCACCTCCACCGGCGAGGGGCGCGGGTGCGTGTCCTGCGCGACTTCGGTGAGCTTGCCCTGCAGGCGAATGCCGCGCGGCCGGTAGCCCTCGAGCTCGAAGCGCTCGCTCACCACCGGCACGATCTCGCCGGCGAGGAAACCGCTCTCCTGCGCCGCCAGCGCCCTGGCGAAAGACGCGCTGGCGAAGGCGTCGACCGCCTCGCGGGTGATGCCATAGCGGCGGGCGAGGTTCTCCGCCGTTTGGATCATGTTGATGCCCGCGGCCGGGTCCAGCAGGGCTTCCCACATGTAGTCCTTGAAGCCCACCGGCGCGCCGAGTTTGAAACCGGTGCGGTGCTCGAACGCGGCAATCGGGTTGCGCGTCATGCTCTCGGTGCCCACCACCAGCGCCGCTTCGATGGCGCCGCTGCGCAGGTGCTCGCCGGCCTGGCGGAACAGCTCGAAACCGGTGCCGCAGATGCGCTGTGCCATCAGCGCAGGCACCTCCAACGGCACCCCGGCGTACAGCCCGACGTGGCGCGGCAGGAAGAACTGGTCGAAGTCGCCCGGCGCCATGTTGCCAGCCAGCACCGCGCCGATGTGCGCCCCCGGCACCCCGGCACGCGCCAGCGCCGCGCGGGCGGCCTTGATGCCGAGGTCGGTGGGCGAGACATGGCCGAGGGCGCCGCAGTAGTCCACCATCGGCGTGCGCACGCCGTCGAGCAGCCAGACGTCGTCGAAGGCGTCGAACAGACCGGGTTGTTTCATTTTGAAGGCTTCAGGCTTGGGGAATGGCGTGGGCGTCGGCGGCGGGCTCGAGCGCGTGCGCGAGCGTGCGCGCATGCAGCGCCTCGACGATGGATGCGCGGTGGGCGAGCACGGCGCGCTGGTTGATCGAGCCCTTGTCGGTGATCTCCCCGCGGTCGAGCGCGGGCGGCTCCTCGAGCAGGCACAGGCAGGCGATGCGGTTGGCGCTGCCGGTGGCGCTCTCGGCCAGCGCGTCGAGCAGGCCCTGGAAACGCGCCTTCACCGCGGGGCTGCGCAGCACTTCGGCCAGCGGCGCGTCGTCGGCCAGGCCCGAAAGGCGGCGGCAGGCCGCCGCGTTGGGGAACACCATGGCCCCGACCTCGTGCCGGTTGAGCCCGGTGATGACCACGTCCTGGATGTAGGGCGCGCCGGCGGCGATGATCTTCGCGCGCAGCGGTCCCACGCTCACGAAGGTGCCGGTGGCGAGCTTGAAGTCCTCGGCGATGCGGCCGTCGAAGCGCAGGCCCTGGTGCGGGTCGGCCGGGTCGATCCAGGTCACCGCGTCGCCGGTGCGGAAGTAGCCTTCTTCGTCGAAGGCCTCGGCGGTGGCCTCGCTCGCGCGCCAGTAGCCCGGCGTGATGTTCGGGCCGCGGTAGCGGATCTCGCGCTTGCCCTCGGTCTCCACCAGCTTGATCTGCAGGCCCGGCGTGGGCACGCCGAGGTCGCCCGCGCGCACGTTCGGGCTGGTGACGAACAGGCCGAACGGCCCGGACTCGGTCATGCCCAGGCCCGAGGTCATGACGATGCGCTCGCCGATCTCGGCTTCCTCGCTGGCATACAGGCTGTCCCACACCGGCTGGGCCAGCGCCGCGCCGGCATAGAAGAACATGCGCACCCGCGAGAGGAAGTTGCGGCGCAGCGCGGCGTCGGTCTGCATCGCCGCGGCAATGGCTTCAAACCCGGTGGGTACGTTGAAGTACACCGTGGGCGCGATCTCGCGCAGGTTGCGCAGCGTCTCGCCGATGAGCGCGGGCACGGGCTTGCCGTCGTCGATGTAGAGCGTGCCGCCGTGGTAGAGCACCAGGCCGAAATTGTGGTTGCCGCCGAAGGTGTGGTTCCAGGGCAGCCAGTCCACCAGCACCGGCGGCTCCTCGGTCAGCACCGGCATGCTTTGCGCCATCTGCTGCTGGTTGGCGCACCACATGCGCTGGGTATTGATGACCGCCTTGGGCAGTTTGGTCGAACCGCTGGTGAACAGGAACTTCACGATGGTGTCGGGCCCGGTGGCGGCCATGGCGGCATCCACCGCGGGCGTGGCGGCCGCAGACGTCAAGGTCGCAAACGGTGTGCTGGCGCGCCGTGGCAGCGTGCCCTGCGCCAGCACCACCTCAACCCCCTCGGGCACCACCGCCTCGATGGCCCGGCCGAAGCGCGCCGCATCGGCTGCGAACACCAGGCCCGGCGTGACCGTGTCGAGCACATGGCGCAGCTTGGCGAAGTCCTGGCTCAGCAGCGAATACGCGGGCGAGGTCGGCACGAAGGGCACGCCCGCGACCATGCAGCCCAGGGCCAGCAGTGCATGCTCCAGGTCATTGCCTGAGAGGATGACCACCGGCCGTTCGGCGCTCAGCCCGCGGTCGATCAGTGCCTGCGCGATCGAGCGCGCCTGCGCCCACGCCTTGCCATACGTCACATGCCGCCAGTCGCCGCTGCCGCCATCGGGCAGTGCAGCGCGCCGGGCCATGAAGCTGCGCTCGGGCGCCGTGCGGGCCCAGTGCGCCAGCCGGTCGGTCAGCCGCGCGGGGTAGGGCTGCAAGGCCTGGTCGGCCTCGAGGTAGGTCGTGCCCGGTGCGCCCTCGCGCACGGTGACGCGGGTCACACCGAAGCGCAGCGGGCGGAAGCGAGCGGGGGTGGTCATGGCGGCGGGCTCCGGGGTCGGTCAGCTTTTCTTCACCTTGGCCGCGCGGCCCTCGAGGAAGGCGCGCACCCGCGCCTTGGCATCGGGCGCGCTCTGGGCGATCGCGGCCATCATGGCTTCGGTGAGGTAGCCGTGGTCGGCGCTTTGCTCGGCGATGCGCGGCAAGGCGTGCATCAAGGCGTAGTTCGTCAGCGGCGCGTTGGTGGCGATGCGCCGCGCAAGCTCGAGTGCCTTGTCCAGGGCGCCGCCGGCAGGAACCAGGTACTGCGCCAGGCCGGCGCGCTCGCCCTCGGAGGCGTCGTACACCCGGCCGGTGAGCATCATGTCGGTCATGCGCGCCACGCCGATCAGGCGCGGAATGCGCACCGAGCCGCCGCCGCCCACGAAGATGCCGCGCGTGCCCTCGGGCAGGGCATAGAACGCGGTTTCGTCGGCCACGCGGATGTGGCAGGCGCTGGCCAGCTCCAGGCCGCCGCCCACCACCGCGCCATGCAGGGCCGCCACCACCGGCACCGGGCCGTACTGCACCTGGTTCAAGGCCTCGTGCCACATGCGGGAGTGGTGCAGGCCCTCGCCGGCGTCGCGCTCGCTGAGTTCGGAAAGGTCCAGCCCTGCGCAGAAGTGCTCGCCCGCGCCGCACAGCACCGCCGCGCGCACCGACCTGGGCAAGCCGGCAAACGCGTTGCGCACCGCGAGGATCAGCGCATCGTTGAGCGCATTGCGCTTGGACGGGCGGTGCAGGCGCACGACGGCAATCTCGCCGTGCTCGCCCTGGGTTTCGATCTGGATCAAGGAGTGGCTCATCTCGGTTCCTGTTGTGGCTGCATTGTGGTTATAAAAAATAATCAAAAAAAGCCCTTTCGGGCCGAATTTCGTCGGTGTTTACCCTTGCCTCGGGCGTCGAGCCGTCGCGGGCGCTGGCCACCTGCAAGTGCCGGGCGCAGCGCGCACCGTCCCCGCGCGGGCGGGACGCGGCGAAAATGCAGGGAAAATACGCAGCCCGCGGCGCCCCGGGGTGGCCAGCCCTTCCCGGCTGCACACGCTTGGGCCGTGCCGCCGAATGCCGCCCCCGGTGTTTCTCCATCGTTTCCAGAGCCTCAGTCGTGACCCAAGCCTCCACTCCGTCCTTCGACCTTGCCCAACTCGACGCCATCACCCAGGGCGCGTTCTCGGCGCCGACCTCGGGCGAGCGCGGCGCACGCGTGCGCGAGTGGCTGGCCACGAACCCGACGCCCGAGCTCATGCAGGCGGTGTTCAAGGAACTCAGCGTCAAGGACAAAGGCGCGGCCAAGCCGCTGCGCGAGCGGCTCGACGAGCTGCGCCGGGCCAAGGGCCAGGAGGCGCTGGCGGCCGAATGGGCGGCCAAGGCGCAGGCCCTGCTCGATGCGGCGCGCATGAACATTGCCGATGCGCTGGCCTGGCAGCGTGACGCCGCGCGCGCCGGCGCGCCGCTGTCGCGCGAGCCGCTGGCGACCTTGCGCACGGCGCTCGCCGAGCGGGTGCGTGCGGTGGAGGACCTGCAGAACCAGGCCATGGTGCAGCGGGAGGCGGCGGTGCTGCTGGCCCAGCGCATCGAAGTGCTTTCCACCCGCAGCTTCAAGGACGCCCAGGCCGCCGCCGCGGCGCTTCAGACGGATGTGGCGAACTGGCGCGCCCAGGCCGATGCGCTGACCGCTCACGCCCAGTGGGCTGCGGTCGATGCGAAGTTCCCGCCCATGATCGATGCCGCGCGCACCCAGTTGCAGGTGGTGTGGGAGGCATTTGCGGCTGCGCTCGCGCAGGCCGAGGCGGCGGCAGCGGATGCGCAGGCGCCCTTGCCGCCGGTGCCCGTCTGGGCCGATGAATTGCGCGCGCTGCGTGGCGAGCCCGTGCAGGCCGAAGCCAAGCCCGCTGCGCGAGCGCGCGTGGACCCCGCGGTGCGCGAGGCCCTGCGCCAGCAGGCGCTCGCCGCCGTGCTGCCGGTGCTGGAGAAGGTGGAGCAGGAAGTGGGCGAAGGCCACGGCAAGGCCAGTGCCGGCGCCGCGGCGGCGCTGCGGGCGGCCTTCAAGGCCCACGGCCGCCATCTGGAGGCGGCCATCGAGTCGCGGGTGCACGCCGCGCTGGGCGCGGCCGGTGAACTCGAGGGCTGGGCGCGGTGGCGCGCCGATCAGCTGCGCGAAGAGCTCGTCGGCAAGGCACAAGCCCTGCTCACCGCCGAGCCCGCGCTCTCTGGCCGCAAGCTGCAGGAGGCCTTGCGCCAGTTGCGCGAACAGTGGAAGGCGGCCGACAAAGGCGGCGCACCCAACCATGCGCTGTGGAAGCGCTTTGACGACGCCTGCAACGAGGCCCACAAGCGTGTGGAGGCCTGGCTCGAAACCGTCAAGGCGGAGAGTGCCGCGCACCGCGCCCAGCGGCTGGCCCTCATCGAAGAGGTCAAGGCCTGGGCGCAAGGCCAGTCCGAGCGCACGGGCTCACCGGACTGGAAGGCTCTTTCCCGCGCGCTGCACCAGTTTTCCACCCGCTGGCGCGAGGCGGGCCACCTGAGCGAAAAGGCGTTCGCCGAACTCGCGCCCCTGTGGAAGGCGGCCATCCACGAAGCCGCCTTGCCGCTCGAACAAGCCCAGAAGGCCAGCCTGGAGCGGCGCCACGCGCTGATCGAGGAAGCGAAGGCGCTCGGCGCCGCGCGCGAACTGCGCGTCGACGCCGTGCGCGCCCTGCAGCAGCGCTGGCAGGCCGAGGCCCAGGCGGTGCCGCTGGAGCGACGGGTGGAGCAGAAGCTCTGGGACAGCTTCCGCAAGCCCATCGACGAAGCCTTCCAGCGCAAGAGCGCCGAGCGCGAGCGCGCGCAGGCCGCCCTCAGCGAGCGCGACCGTGCGGTGCTCGACGCAGCCAAGGCCCTCGAGGCGGCCAACGCCAGCGGTGACGCCCAGCGCATCCGCGCGGCCATGGCCGCACTCGATGCAGCCTTGCACGGTCAGGCCCAGGCGCAGGCCGAGGTCGACCGCATGGCCGCCTCGGCTGCCGAATCCGAAGAAAAACCGGCCAACCCCAGCGCAGAACGGTCAGATGTTGCTACTGAAAATGAAGCAACGCAAGAGGCCCCGGCACCCGTCCCTGCGGACGCCTCGGCCGCGCCGCGACGGGTGGTGGCCGTCCGCGGGGACGACCGCCCGGGCCAGAAGCGGGTCGAACCGATGGCGGCCGGTAACGCGCGCCGCCCCGGCGACCGACGCGATGCGCCGCGCGAGGGCGCCCGTGGCCCACGTGGGACCGATCTGCGCAGCGACACCCGCGGCGGCCCGCGCGCAGGCGGCCGGCCACCTGCGAGCGAGCGCGGCCCCCGCCTGGGCGACGCGGCCTTCCGCGCGCAGCGTGAGGCGCTCGAACACGCCGAAGCCGCCCTGCGCCGGCTGGCCGCGCAGGCCCATGGCGAGGCGCTCACCCAGGTGCTCGACGCCTGGCACGCCCGCGATGCCGCAGCGCTGCCCAATGCTCAGGCGCTGGGCCGCGCGGTGTCGGCCAGCGTGCGCGCCGCCTGGGTCAAGGCGCTGGAGGCACCGGCCAGCGGCGATGCGGCCGAGGCCCTGCTGCGGCTGGAGATCGCCGCCGAGGTGCCGACGCCGGCCGCGCAGATCGAGGCCCGGCGCGCCTTGCAGCTCAAGCTGCTGACCCGCCGCCATGACCCGACGCCCGCCGACACCTGGCCGCAGGACGTGGCCACCGTGCTGGCCAGCGCCTGGAGCCCGGAGGCTTCGCGGCGCCTGCAGACCGCGCTCAAAGGTCTGCTTCGGCGCGGCTGAGCGGCCCGCCCTGCCAGCGACGCCGCGGGCTCGCCCAGCCTTGCCTTCAGCTTCGCTTCATCGGCATCGGTCACCATTGCCGTTTCGGGTGAACGACGAGGGATGGAGCGATGCGGATTCTTCTGGCCGAGGACGACGACCTGCTCGGCGCCGGCCTGCGCGCGGGCTTGACCCAGCAGGGTTTCCAGGTGGACTGGGTGCGTGACGGCGTGGCCGCCCTGCGCGAACTGCGCAGCGGCGAATACCAGGCCGTGGTGCTCGACCTGGGCCTGCCGCGCATGGACGGCATGGACGTGCTGCGGGAAGCGCGCAGCCAGCAGGTGTCGGTTCCGCTGCTGGTGCTGACCGCCCGCGACGGCCTGCAGCAACGCATCGAGGGCCTGGACAGCGGGGCCGACGACTACCTCGTCAAGCCGGTGGACCTGCTCGAACTGGCCGCGCGGCTGCGCGCCCTGGTGCGGCGCGCCCACGGCCACGCCCATGCGCGCCTGAGCGCGGGCCCGATCGTCATCGACGACGCAGCGCGCCAGGTCTGGCTCGACGGGCAGACGGTCGCGCTGTCCGCGCGTGAATACGACCTGCTGCACCTGCTGCTGCTCAACGCCAACCGCGTGCTCAGCCGCGAACGCATCGAGCAGCAGCTCTACCGCTGGGGCACCGAAGTGGCCAGCAACGCCGTGGAGGTGCACATCTACAACCTGCGGCGCAAGCTCCGTCCCGAGCTGATCGAAACCGTGCGCGGTGCCGGCTACGTGCTGCGCACCGAGAGCGGCGGGGCAGCGGCGTGAATGCGGGCTCGCCCATGTCGAGCGAACGCCCCGCGCAGGCGCGGCGCGCGCACTCGCTGCGCGCCCGCCTGCTGGCGACCGTGCTGGGCCTGCTGGCCGTGGGCTGGGTGCTGGTGCTGGGCCTGACCTGGCTGGACCTGCGCCATGAAGTGGACGAACTGCTCGACGCCCACCTCGCGCAAACCGCGGCCCTGCTCAGCGGCCTGCACCTCGACGATCTGCGCAGCCTCGGCGACGCCCCGGCGCCGCTGCTGCACGAATACCAGCCGCAGGTGGCCATTCAGGTCTGGCACGAGGGGCAATTGGTCGTGCGCTCGAGCAATGCGCCGGTGCAGCCGCTGGCGCCGCTGGATGCGCGGGGCCTGAGCCTGCAGTCCATCGGCATGCGCGACTGGCATGTGCTCAACGCCCAGGGCCGCGAGAGCGATGTGACCATCCTCGTCGGCGAGCGCGAGAGCGCGCGCGAACACGTGCTGCTGTCGAGCCTGGCGCGCGCCGTCTGGCCGCTGCTGGCGGGCTTTCCGCTGCTGGCGCTGAGCATCGTGTGGGCCGTGCGCGGCGCGGTCAAGCCGCTGCAGCGGCTTGGTGCCCAGGTGGCGCAGCGCCAGCCGCACGCGCTCGACCCGCTGCACGTGGCCGACGCACCGCGCGAGGTGCAGCCGCTGGTCGATGCGCTCAACCGCCTGTTCGAGCGCATGGCCGAACGCCTCGCCGCCGAGCAGCGCTTCACCGCCGACGCCGCGCACGAACTGCGCACACCGCTGGCGGCCATCCGCATGCAGGCGCAGGTGGCCCAGGGTGCGGCCGATGAGCCCGAGCGCGCGCAGGCCCTGGCGGCCACCCTCATGGCCTGCGACCGCGCGGCCCATCTGGTCGATCAGCTGCTGCAGCTCGCGCGGCTTGAGGCCGATGCCGCGCCGACCACCGCCCCCGGTGGCGCGGGCGCGTCGGATGCGGCGCGAAGCACCGACTGGCCGCTGCTGGCCCGCGAACTGGCCGACGCCTTCGCACCGACACTCCGGGCCCATGCCCAGCGGCTCGAACTCGACATCACCGAGCCCGTGCCCGGCGGCGCACTGCCCAGCGCGCTCGCGCGGGTGATGCTGCGCAACCTGCTCGACAACGCCTCGCGCTACAGCCCCGACGGCGCCTGCGTGCGGCTGCGCATCGCCGCCGAGGGCGCAGGGGCGCGCATCACCATCGAAGACAGCGGCCCGGGTCTCTCGCCCGAGGACCAGGCGCGTCTGGGCGAGCGCTTCTTTCGCGTGCTCGGCACCGGGCGCACGGGCAGCGGGCTCGGCTGGTCCATCGTGCGGCGCATCGCTCGGCTGTATGGCATCGAGATCGAGCCTGGCCGCTCGGCGCTCGGCGGGCTGCGGGTCGACCTGCGGGTGCCGCCGGCGGCGGCGCACTGAGAATCGGCGAGCCCGGCCGCCACGGCGGTTGCATCGGCGCCTACAAAAATTTCGGCGGCGATCGCTGCACATTTGATTCGGATCAAGTGTGCGTTTGTGACAAAGTTGTCAAATTCCGGCCTGACGACGCAACCGGAGATTCGACACATGCGCACCGACATGCTCCAGCAATCGCTGGAAGACCTCAACGGCTCGACGGCCGACATCGAAGCCTCAGCCCTGATTTCCACCGACGGCCTGATGATCGCCTCGGCCCTGCCCAACGGCATGGACGAAGACCGCATCGGCGCCATGTCGGCCGCGCTGCTCTCTCTGGGCGAGCGCACTGCCAAGGAACTGGCCCGCGGCGGGCTCGAGCGCGTGCTGGTGCAGGGCGAGCGCGGCTACGTGATCATGAGTGCGGCCGGGCCCGAGGCGGTGCTGACCGTGCTGGCCAAGTCCAACGCCAAGCTCGGCCTGATCTTCCTCGACATCAAGCGGGCGGCCGAGACGCTGTCCAAACTGATCTGAGGAGGGCTGCGTCATGGCCTTGCCCGACATGGTGCCCCCCGCGGCACCCCACCGCGAACATCGCCTGACCTACACCGACGGCACCTCGCGCACGGTGTACGTCACCGACGTCGAGGTGCCCTTCCCCGAGGGGCGGCTCATCGTCTCGCGCACCGATCTCAACGGCATCATCACCCACGCCAATGACGCCTTCGTCGAGATGAGCGGCTGGTCGCGCGAGGAGCTCATCGGAGCGCCGCACCACATCCTGCGCCACCCCGACATGCCCAAGATCGCCTTCAAGGGCCTGTGGGACGACCTGGCCGCGCGCAAGAAGTGGCATGGCTATGTGAAGAACCTGCGCAAGGACGGCAGCTTCTACTGGGTGTACGCCACGGCCGTGCCCAACATCCGCAACGGCGAGGTGGTGGGCTACACCTCGGTGCGGCGCAAGCCCTCGCGCACGCGCATCGCCGAACTCGAGCCCGTCTACCGTCAATGGCTTGCCGAGGAGAAAGCAGCATCATGACCCTCAACTTCATGATCGCCCCGGACTTCGCACCGGACCGGTTCGCCGGCTGGCACATGCTCAACACGGTGCTGCAGCGCCGCTCCGGCCTGGGTCTGCACCTGCTCACGCCCGCCGGTGCGCGCGAACAGGCCGAACTGCTCGCCCAAGGCAAGGCCGACATCGTCTACGCCAACCCCTTCGATGCGACCGACATGATCCGCTCGCAGGGCTTCATTCCGTTCGCGCGGCCCGCCCAGCGCTATGACGAGATGGTGATCGCCAGCGGCGCGAACTCGGGCATCCGTCATGTGGAGGACCTCAAGCCCGGTTGCCGCATCGCCATGACCGACAACCGCGACGTCAAGCTCATCGGCCTGCGTCTGCTCGAGCCGGCGGACCTGACCGATGCGCAGATCCAGTGGGTCGACGTGGACAGCTACCAGGCGGCGGCGCGTCTGGCCATCAAGGGTGAGGTGGAGGCCGCGTTCTTCCTGGCCGATGCATTTGCCTCGCTCACACGGCTCTCGCGCAGCCAGTTGCAGGTGCTGGTGGAAAGCGCGATTCACGACATCTCCCACGTGCTGCTGGCGCACCCGCGCATGGCGGCCGAGGTGCCGCGCATCGCACAGGCCTTGTTGAGCGTGGGCGCACAGCCGGGCGACGGCGACGTGCTCGAAGCCCTGGGCCTGCCCGCAGGCTTCGAGGCCATGACGCAGGAGCAGGCCGAGTTCATGATCGACCTCATGGACACCTTGCTGGACTGAACCCGTGACGCCCAGCCCCAGCCCCGAACGCGCCGCGCGGCTGTCGCTGCGACGGCAGGCGCGCGCGCTGCTGCGCGATCCGCGTGACGTCGACGCGCACATGAACCGCCTGCGCGCCGCGCTGGAACTGCCCGGCGCCGAACCCGCCCAGGGCGTGCTGGCGGACCTGTTCGTGGTGTTCGGCGAGGCGCATGCCACGCTCAAGCGGCAGGCGCTGCGGCTGGCGCGCGAGCGGCTGGCCGCGCATGTGGCGCGCTGGTTCGAAGCGCAGGTGCCGCGTGCGCCGCTGCCGCGCATCAGCCCGCTGGCCACGCGCTGGAGCGTGCTGGCCCGGCCCTCGGCCGACATGTCCACCCGGGCCCGCCGCTGCAGCGTGGACGATTCGCGCGCGCTGGCCGACGAGGTCATCGCCGCCCATGCCGCCGGCGATGCCGCGGCCCAGCAGGCTTTTCTGCACCACTGCGTGACCTGCCACGACAACCTGGCCTTCATGCTGGCGCGGCGCTCGCTGCTGCGCAGTGGTGCGGAGCTGCCGCCGGAGTGGGAAACCGTCAGTCAACAACTCGAGCAAGGGGAGCGTGCAGCATGAAGATCGCCGTCAGTGGAATGGCGCCGCGTGAGGAAGCGGCCTTCGGTTTTTTCCTGGAACGCAACTTCAAGGGCTGGGCCTGGACGCGGGGGGGCGCGCAGCGCGGCTCGGCCCTGCCCGCGGCTGATCTGTATGTGGTGGACATGCTCGCCGCCGGGCTGGCGCATGCCTCGGCCGAGGCCGAGACGCGACTGCTGGCGCTGCTGCAGGGCACGCCCGCCGTGCTGCTGCTGCCGGCGAACGACACCAGCTGGCCCGAGGCGCTGCCCGAGGATGGCCGGGCGCGCGAACACGGCATCGTCTGGCTGCACAAGCCCTACGGCACCGAGGCCATGCGCGATGCGCTGCAACGGGCAGCCGCGTTCGGACGCGAGCGTCGGCCGGTCGCGTCTGCAGCGCCGGCCGCGCGCGCCGTTGCAGCCGCGCCCGGGGGAGGCACCGGAGCGGAGGCGGGTCGCGGCACCGGTCAGGGGGTGTCCGTCCCGCCCGCGGCCGCCGGGGCGTTGCAGGCGCCCCATGCGGCGGTGCGGGTGGCGCCGCGGCCGGTGGTGGCGGCTGCGCCGCCCGCAGGGGCGGCTGTGGGCGCGGCCCCGACGCTGAGCGTCGAGCAGTTTGCCGCCCGGGTGGCCGGGGCACCGGCCGATGCGCCGGGGCGAGGGTTCTTCGCTCGGCTGGCGGGCTTGCTGAAGGCGGGGCAGCCGTTCGAGATTGGCTTCACCATCCAGAACCTGCTGGTGTTCCACCCCGACCACGACTGGGTGGCGGGCAACACGCCGATGAGCGTGGTCAAGCGGGTGAGCCGCAGCGATGCGCTGTCCTCGGTGGTGTCGGTGCGCGAGCTCGATGCCGCCCAGGCCGAAGCGCGGGTGCAGCAGCTGGGCCTGCGGCTGCGCGAGCTCGAGGAGTTTCTGGCCGAGTGGACCGAAGGCTGGGCGCAGGACGAGCCCCAGGCCCAGCGGGCCTACGCCTGATCGACTGGTGACGACAAACGGAGGGAAGGACCATGAACACCGACGCAGCCTCCTGGCTGATCCTCACGCCGCAAGGCGCGCTCTATGCGTTCTCGCAGCAGGAGCCCGCGGCCGACGCGCTGGCCCTGCAAGCCCTGCTCACGGGCGAGAACGCGCTGGATGCGCCGAGCTTCCTGGCGCGCAGCGGCGCGGATGCGCAAAGCCTGCGCCAGGCCATCGAGGCCGGTTGGGTGCAGGCGCTGCCGCGCCCACTGCAGGGGCCGGATGCGCGGCTCGATGACTTTCTGCAGCATGTGATCGCCTCGCTCTCGGCCGAGCGGCGCGCGGTGCTGGCCTCGGAGAGCGGCTTCTGCCTCGGCCACGCCGGCGTGCCACAGGAAGAAGCCGATGCACTCAGTGCCGCCGCGGCCGATTTCGGCGACTTCGCCGCGCGCCAGCGCCGGCGCGGCTGGGCCGGCGCTTCGAGCTACGTGTCCTTCCACACCGACCCCGAGTTCCTGCTGCCGACCTACTCCTTCCTGCCGCTGTGGGTGGACGGCGTGGGCTACTGGCTCATCGTTGGTGGCGAGCCGCTGCTCAACAACGCGGCGCTGGTCGAACTGCTGTGGGGCCTGAAGCTCGCCGGCACGCGCTTTTCCGCGGCTGCGGGCTTGTGAGCGAGGGGCGGCTTGTGATCGGGGGCGCTCAGCGCGCCGAAGTGCCCTCGGGGTGCCCGGTCGCCACGCCCTCGCCGAAGCCGTAGAACAGGTCCAGCAGTTCAAAAAGAGGAGCATGTTCGCGCCGGAACACGCTGGGGGCGACCCAGTAGGCTTCGGAAGCGACGGCGAAGAACTCCACCGGTGATTCGGCGCCGTAGGCGTCGAGCCAGGGCGGTTGCACCAGGCCGCCGAAACGCTCGGCGGCTGTCACGCGCTCGCAGAAGTCGGCATAGAGCGCATCGAAGCGCTCGTGCCAGCGCTCACGGGCCTGTGCCGCAGTGCGGGCACCGAGAAAGCCCGGCGGCAGCGGCGGGCAGCCGTCGGCCACGCCGTCGCGTTCGTCGATCTTGTGGGCGAATTCGTGGATGACCACGTTGAAGCCCTCGTCGGCGGTGGCGTCGGCGCGCGCCACGTCGGCCCAGGCCAGCATCACCGGACCGCCGTCCATGGACTCGCCGGCGAGTTCCTCCTGCCATTCGTGCACCACGCCGGCCTCGTCCTGCCGCGAGCGGTGGGCCAGCACCTCGCCGGGCTGCAGCACGATGCCGACGAAGTCGTCGTACCAGCGCAGCGCCTGGGCCGGGCTTTGCGTGGCGGTGATGTGCAGCAGCGGCAGGCAGGCCTGCGCGGCGACGGCCAGCGCCATGGCGTCGGTGACCACCAGTCCGCCGGCGCCGGTGAATTCCTTGCGCGCCAGAAACGCGGCGCTGAGCGCGCGCAGCCGCTGCTGGTGTTGCGGCGACAAGCTGGCGAGGAAGCGGTGGCCCGCGATGACGGGCTGCCACAGCGCGTCGGGGATGCCGTGGTCGGCGCCGGCATCGTCCGTGGGCGGGTCGCCACCGCGCAGCACGCGGGCGAGGCGGGAGAGCAGCGTGGCCATCAATCGGGCGACAGGCGTTGCCAGGCGCCGTCGGACGCTAGGCGCAGCACCTCGGCGCGCGGTGCTGCGGCCTCCAGATCCCAGTCGCCCAGCACGATGCGCCGGGCGTGCGGCATGTCGGCACAGGCCAGCTCGTGCACCGCAGGGCGGTGGGTGTGGCCATGGATCAGCACGGGCGCGTCGGCTGCGTGCAGCCAGGCGCAGGCGGCCGGGGCGTCCACGTCGGCCCACTGCGCGGGTGGGAGCGATCGCTGGTGCTGCATGCTCTGCTCGCGCAGGCTACGGGCCAGGGCTTCGCGCTCGGCCAAGGGGCGAGCGAGAAAGTCCGCCTGCCAGCCGGGGCTGCGCACCTGCTGGCGAAACGCCTGGTAGGCGGTGTCGGCGGTGCACAGCGCGTCACCGTGGGAGAGCAGCCAGCGTGCACCACCGAAGCCGAGCACGGTCGGGTCGGGCAGCGGCTGCACGCCGGTACGCGCGAAGAATTCGGCGCCGACGAGGAAATCGCGGTTGCCGTGCATGAAAAACACCGCACGCTGCGGCGTGACCTCGGCGAGCGTCCGTGCGCAGGCCGCGGCGAAGTGCCCGGGCCGGGCGGCGGCGTCGTCGCCGACCCAGACCTCGAACAGGTCGCCGAGGATAAACACCGCATCCGCCGCGGTGTGCAGCAGGTGGTGGCGCCAGGCCTCGACGCTGCGGGGCGAGCCCGGGTGCAGATGCAGGTCGGCGATGAAGTCGATCACGCGCCAGTGCCCCGGCGCGGTGAGCTCGAACGGCACCGGCGCCTGCATGGCGGGCTTCAGCCCGTGACGATGGCGCGCTCGATGAGCACGTCGGCCACCGGCACGTCGGCGTGGCCGGCCTTGTTGCCGGTTTTGACCTTGGCGATGGCGTCGACCACCGACTGGCCCGACACCACCTTGCCGAACACCGCATAGCCCCAACCCTGGGCGGTGGGTGCGGTGTGGTTGAGGAAGCCGTTGTCGGCCACGTTGATGAAGAACTGTGCCGTGGCCGAGTGCGGCGCGCTGGTGCGCGCCATGGCGATGGTGTAGGTGTCGTTCTTGAGGCCGTTGTTGGCCTCGTTCTCGATGGGCGCGTCGGTGGCCTTTTGCTTCATGCCGGGCTCCATGCCGCCGCCCTGGATCATGAAACCGGGGATCACGCGGTGGAACACGGTGCCGTCGTAGTGGCCTTTGCGCACGTAGGCGAGGAAGTTTTCGACCGTCTTGGGCGCGCGCTCGGCGTCGAGCGCGAGGGTGATGACGCCGAGGTCTTTGATGTGCAGTTCGACTTGGGGTTGGCTCATGATGGGGCTCAGTTCAGAAGGGTTGCGGAGCGGATGACGACCGGGGTGCGCGGCACGTCGCGGCCAAACGGGCCGCCCGCGCCGGTGGGCGTGCTGCGGATGCGGTCGATGACGTCCATGCCGTCGACGACCTTGCCGAACACGGCGTAACCGTGGCCGTCGGGGCGGGGCGCGTCGAGGTTGGGATTGTCCACGACATTGATGAAGAACTGCGCGGTGGCGGAATTGGGGTGGCCGGTGCGGGCCATGGCGATGGTGCCGCGCAGGTTCTTGAGACCGTTGTCGGCTTCGAGCTTGATCGGCGCGCGCGTGGGCTTTTGCGCATACTGCGCGTCGTAGCCGCCGCCCTGGATCATGAAGCCGTCGATCACCCGGTGGAAGATCGTGCCGTCGTAGTGGCCCGCGCGCACATAGGCGAGGAAGTTCTCCACCGTGACCGGGGCTTTGGCGGAGTCGAGTTCGACGGTGAAATCGCCCGCGCTGGTGGCAAAGCGCACCCGCGGCGCGGCCTTGGCGGCCGCGACGGTGTCTGCGGCCTGCGCAGCGCCCACGAGGGCGGTGGCGGCGAGCGCAGCCGCGCCGCGCAGGAGGTGCCGCCGAGCGGGCTGGACAGGGGGCGGGGGGCAGACGGGTTTCATCCGATGACTCCTTCGAAAAAGATCTTCCACTGGGCGCCGCGGCGCACCCAGTACTGGCGTTTTATGGGCCCGGTGCGCGCACCGGCGAGGACCTCGCCGAAGGTGGTCACCATGGTGTCGGCGCTGTCGGTCCAGCGCAGGTAGCTCAAGTCCTTGAGTTCGATCTCGCGACCGCGCGCGGCCTGCAACTCCTGGGTGAGCACGGGCATCCATTCGCGCAGGCTGCGTTTGTAGTTGCGAAACTCCGGCGCGTAGAAAGCGAGCACGCGCTGCACATCGCCGCTGCTCTTGGCGGCCCTCCAGGCCTGGAGCGTGTCCTCGAAGCTCTTGCTGTCGGCGCGGATGGCCTGCGGTGCGGCCCAGTGCAGTTGGCGCGCGATGACGACCGGTGTGGCGCGCACTTCGACGGTGCGGATGATCTGGTCGAGGTCGGTGTTGGCCAGCACGATGCAGCCGTCCGAGGCCTGTGGCGCGCGGGCGAATTGCCCTGGCGGGGTGCCGTGCAGCCAGATGCCGCTGCCGGTCTTGCCGCGCAGCTGATCCAGCGGGTTGGGGTAGTTGATGGGCAGGGCGCCAGCGCCGTAGAAGTCCTTGAGGGTGCGCGGATCGAGGTTGCTGGTGATGTAGTAAACGCCCAGCGGGGTGCGCTGGTCGCCTTCTGCGGCCTTGTCCACGCCGAGCTTGCCGACCGAGATGTAGTAGTCGGCGACGAGCTGCAAGCCCTGCTGGGGGCGGTTCTCGAACAGGTAGAGCCGCGAGCGCGAGGTGTCGATGGCGATGGCATGGCGCGTGCGTGGCGACAGCGCAAGGAAGTTGCTCGGGATGCTGCCGGCGGGCGGGCGCTCGCGCAGCGCGCGCAGGCGCCGGCGCGACTCCTCGCGCAGGTCGGCCAGGGTCTCGGCGCCGGCCTGTGCCGCCGTGTCGGGCACGTCGCCCAGGCGCGTCACGGGCCGCATGCGGCTGCTGAGCAGGTCGCCATAGACGAGTTGGGCGAGCTGGAAATCCGGGTAGTCGGCCACCAGCCGCTCGGCCGCCTGCAAGGCCTCGCGGGTCTGACCACGGCCGATCAGCCGGTAGATGTCGATGAGGCGGGCTTCGGCCTCGCCGCTCGCGCGCGCGTCCACGGGCACGGCGCTGCGCACCGGCGCGCTCGCGGGCGGCCGGGCCTTGTGGCGGGGGCTGGTCTTGCTGGGGCCCGACGGGGCCTCGGAACGGGCCTCAACGGCCGGGTGCAGGGTCAGGATCGCTACTGAAAAAATAGCGAGAAGTGACCATTTCATGCTGGGGTTGCCGGGAAAATGCCGCACGGATGCCGCCGTGCGGCCGCGCACGGGCCGGCCAAGGGGCTTCAGCCGCCGGTGGATTCGCGCACGATCACCCAGCGGTCACCGGCCTTGGCCAGGTCGAGCCGCTTGCGGCTGGTGACGTGCAGCGTGTCGGCGCGGTAGTCCTGACGGAAGCGGACGGTGGCCTTGTTGCCATCGACGCTGACCTTGAGGTCGTCCAGCCGCACCTCGATGCGCGATTTGCCGACGATGCGGCTGCGGCGCTCCTCTTCCCACGCCTTGCGCGGTTGGCCGCCGGCGGGCTCGAAATCCTTGCCGTAGGCACCGAGGTATTTCGCCATGTCCTTGGCGGACCAGGCGGCGGCCCAGGCGCGCACGGCGGCCTCCACGTCGCGTTCGGCGTTGGCGGGTGCGGCAGTGGCGGGCGCAGGTGCCGGCGCCGCGCTGGCGGCGGGTTTGGCCACCGGGGCCGAGGCCGCCGGGGCCGGTGCGGCAGCCGGAGCCGCGGCCGAGGCCT
>OFTY01000100.1_pt1 | contig 95251 bp, 88 predicted proteins | sample 1775061 | NCBI WGS metagenome assembly OFTY01 (sample SAMN08195773, study PRJEB24354) | sludge metagenome | isolation source: sludge from phenol fed wastewater aerobic bioreactor B | place: India: Nagpur | collected 2016-09-16 | reverse complement strand
TTCTTCGCCGGAGCAGCCTTCTTCGCCGGAGCAGCCTTCTTCGCCGGAGCAGCCTTCTTCGCCGGAGCAGCCTTCTTCGCCGGAGCAGCCTTCTTGTCAGTAGCCATGTCTATCTCCTACATCACGTTGTCGACAGGGGAAAACACTTCGTGCGTGAGAGGCTGCACAAAGCGATTCACGCGAATCCGCGCCGAGGCGGCCGCGTGAACTCGGGCGCACGCTGCACGCGCCATCTGCATCGAGACGGTACGGGGGCAGCGGTGCATGACTGAAGAGCATGTTCATCCGGCGGGGGCGATCAATCCCAGGACAGAGCGCCGCCCGACTGGTACTCGATGACGCGCGTCTCGAAGAAGTTGCGCTCCTTCTTCAGATCGATCATCTCGCTCATCCAGGGGAACGGGTTCTCCTCGTTCGGGAAGAGCGCTTCGAGCCCGATCTGCGTCGCGCGCCGGTTGGCGATGTAGCGCAGGTAGCCCTTGAACATCGAGGCGTTCATGCCGAGCACGCCGCGCGGCATGGTGTCTTCCGCGTACTGGTATTCCAGCTCGACGGCCTTGAGGAACAGCGCTTTGATCTCGGCCTTGAACTCCGGCGTCCAGAGGTGCGGGTTCTCGAGCTTGAGCTGGTTGATGAGGTCGATGCCGAAGTTGCAGTGCATCGACTCGTCGCGCAGGATGTACTGGTACTGCTCGGCCGCACCGGTCATCTTGTTCTGCCGGCCCAGCGCCAGGATCTGCGTGAAGCCGACGTAGAAGAACAGACCTTCCATCAGACAGGCAAAAACGATCAGGCTCTTGAGCAGGGTCTGGTCAGCCTCGGGGGTGCCGGTCTTGAAGGAGGGATCCATGATCACGTCGATGAACGGAATCAGGAACTCATCCTTTGCGCGGATGGCAGGGATTTCGTTGTAGGCGTTGAAGATCTCGCCTTCGTCCAAACCCAGACTCTCCACGATGTACTGGTATGCATGGGTGTGGATGGCCTCCTCGAAGGCTTGGCGCAGCAGGAACTGCCGGCACTCGGGTGCCGTGATGTGCCGGTAGGTGCCGAGCACGATGTTGTTGGCCGCCAGCGAATCGGCCGTGACGAAGAAGCCGAGGTTGCGTTTGACGATGCGCCGCTCGTCCTCGGTGAGTCCGTTGGGGTTCTTCCAGAGCGCGATGTCGCGGTTCATGTTCACCTCCTGCGGCATCCAGTGGTTGGCGCAGGTGGCGAGGTACTTTTCCCAGGCCCATTTGTACTTGAAGGGGACGAGCTGGTTGACGTCGGTCTGGCCGTTGATGATGCGTTTGTCGGCCGCCACCACGCGGCGGTGGCTGGCGGTCGGTGCGGCTTGTATCGAACCCGTCGTGGCGGCGGACGCTGTCGCAGGAATGGGCGCCCCATCGTCGAGCCGGCGCGCAGCAGCGGGGGGGACAGCAGAGGCAGAGAAGGGAGCAGGCCGGCTGCTCGTCGAGCCGCCGAGGGAGGCAGGTTGCAGTGCAGGTTGTGCCGCTGCCGTGATGTCGTCGTCCCAGTTCAACATAAGTGGTCCAGTGCTCTAATTATGGGAGCAACGATGCGGATTGAAAAGCGAACGCTTGCATCGTTGCGCGAAATTGTTGTGCGTTGGCATCGCGCCGATTACTGACAGGCCTCACAGCCCGGGTCGTCGATGGCGCAGAAGCGGATGTCGGTGGCCGCGGCGGTGTCCGTCGCCGCCGCTGCGACACCGCCATCGACCTGTGCCGCCACCGCGTTGAGCCGGCCGGCCTTCACCGTCGACTTCTCGGCGTGTGTCGCGCCCATGGTGCGCAGGTAGTAGGTGGTCTTGAGGCCGCTGACCCAGGCGAGCTTGTAGGTCTCGTCAAGCTTCTTGCCCGAGGCCCCGGCCATGTAGATGTTGAGCGACTGCGCCTGGTCGATCCATTTCTGTCGACGCGCGCCAGCGGTCACGAGCCAGTAGGGCTCGATCTCGAACGCGGTGGCGTAGAGTGCCTTGATGTCCTCGGGCACGCGATCGATGGGCCGCAGCGAGCCGTCGAAGTGCTTGAGGTCCATGACCATCACCTCGTCCCACAGGCCCAGGCGTTTGAGGTCGCGCACCAGGTAGCTGTTGATGACGGTGAATTCGCCCGAGAGGTTGGACTTCACCGAGAGGTTGCCGAAGCAGGGCTCGATGGAAGCGTCCACACCGATGATGTTGGAGATGGTGGCCGTGGGGGCGATGGCCACGCAGTTGGAGTTGCGCATGCCGTCGCGTGCGATCTTTGCGCGCAGGGCCTCCCAGTCCATCGTGCTGGAGCGGTCCACCTCCACGTAGCCGCCCCGCTGCTGGGCCAGCAGCTCCAGCGTGTCCAGCGGCAGGATGCCGCGATCCCACAGCGAGCCCTTGTAGCTGGAGTACTTGCCGCGCTCGGCGGCGAGTTCGGTCGACGCCCAATATGCGTGGTAGCAGACGGCCTCCATCGAGCGGTCCGCGAATTCCATGGCCGCTTCCGATGCATAGGGGATGCGTAGCTCGTAGAGCGCATCCTGAAAGCCCATGATGCCCAGCCCGACCGGTCGATGCCGCAGGTTCGAGTCGCGAGCCTTCTTCACGGCGTAGTAGTTGATGTCGATCACGTTGTCGAGCATGCGCATGGCCGTGCCGATGGTGCGCTTGAGCTTGTCGTGGTCGATCTGCCCGTTCGTGAGGTGGCGCGCCAGGTTCACCGAACCCAGGTTGCACACGGCGGTCTCGGTGTCGCTGGTGTTGAGCGTGATCTCGGTGCAGAGGTTGGAGCTGTGCACCACGCCGGCGTGCTGCTGCGGGCTGCGAACGTTGCACGCGTCCTTGAAGGTGATCCACGGGTGACCCGTCTCGAACAGCATCGACAGCATCTTGCGCCATAGGTCCACGGCCTGCACGGTCTTGCAGGGCTTGATCTCGCCGCGGCGGGCTTTCTCCTCGTAGGCCACGTACGCCTTCTCGAACGCGGTGCCGAAGAGGTCGTGCAGGTCGGGTACGTCCGAGGGGGAGAACAGGGTCCACTCGCCCTTTTCCATCACCCGCTTCATGAACAGATCCGGAATCCAGTTCGCGGTGTTCATGTCGTGCGTGCGGCGGCGGTCGTCACCGGTGTTCTTGCGCAGTTCCAGGAACTCCTCGATGTCGAGGTGCCAGGTCTCTAGGTAGGTGCAGACCGCGCCCTTGCGCTTGCCCCCTTGGTTCACCGCCACGGCCGTGTCGTTGACGACCTTGAGGAAGGGCACCACACCCTGCGATTCACCGTTGGTGCCCTTGATGTGGCTGCCCAGGGCGCGCACGCGCGTCCAGTCGTTGCCGAGGCCCCCGGCGAACTTCGAGAGCAGGGCGTTCTCCTTGATGGATTCGTAGATGCCGTCCAGATCGTCCGGCACGGTGGTGAGGTAGCAGCTCGAGAGCTGCGAGCGCAGCGTGCCCGAGTTGAACAGCGTCGGCGTGGACGACATGAAGTCGAACGACGACAGCACCTCGTAGAACTCGATGGCACGCGCCTCGCGGTCGATCTCGTTGAGCGCCAGCCCCATGGCCACGCGCATGAAGAAGGCCTGCGGCAGCTCGATGCGCGTCTTGCGCACATGCAGGAAGTAGCGGTCGTACAGCGTCTGCAGGCCCAGGTAGTCGAACTGCAGGTCGCGCTCGGCCTTCAGCGCGGCGCCCAGGCGATCCAGGTCGAACTGGGCCAGCCGCGGGTCCAGCAATTCGTGGGCGATGCCCTTCTGGATGAACTGCGGGAAATACTCCGCATAGCGGGCCGCCATGTCGGCCGGGCGCAGGTCTTCGCCCAGCACTTCTTTCTGGATCGTGTGCAGCAGCAGGCGCGCGGTGACGAAGGTGTAGTCCGGGTCCTTTTCGATCAGCGTGCGCGCGGCGAGGATGGCGGCTTTGTAGACCTCGTCGAGCGGCACGCCGTCGTACAGGTTGCGCAGCGTCTCGGCCACGATGGGCTCGGCCTTGACGTCGGCGCTGAGGCCTTCGCAGGCGGCATCGACCAGCTCGCGCAACTGGGCGAGGTCCAGCGGGCGGCGCTGGCCGCCGTCCGTGACATGCAGCACCGGCGTGGCTGCGCTTTCGGTGGCCTGCGCCGACTGCTTGGCGCGCTCCTGGGCGCGCCGTTCGCGGTAGAGCACGTAGGCACGGGCCACTTCGTGATGGCCGCTGCGCATGAGGCCGAGTTCCACCTGGTCCTGCACGTCCTCGATGTGGAAGGTGCCGCCGCCGGGGCGCGAACGCATCAGCGCGCGCACGACGCCGCGCGTGAGTTCATCCACCACCTCGCGCACGCTGGCCGAGGCCGCGCCCTGCGTGCCGTGCACGGCCAGAAAGGCTTTCATCATCGCGATGGCAATCTTGTCCGGCGTGAACGGCACCACGGCGCCGTTGCGGCGAATGATCTGGTATTGCGACAAGGACGACGCCGGGTTGCCGGCGCGGTCGGTCGCGGGGGAGGGCATGGCGTTGGGGTGGGCGGTGCTCGATGCGGGTGTCGCGGTCTGCATGGGTTCCTCTCGATCTCTGGGCGGGCGCGCAAGGCCCGGCGTGTTGTTCTGAAGCGGTGCGCACGGCCGAGTGCGGTGTCAGGCTCGGCGTTCGGTTGGCACTATAGGTGGGGTCTGCAGTGCTTGCAAGCCACTAGATGTAGTGTACCGAAGGTTTTTTCGCGCGGAACCGCAGTGCGCGGCCGATGGCGGACGTCGTGGTGACCGAATGCAACCGGAAGCGGCCATGCCGGCGGATGCCTCGTCGTTCGGGGATTCGTCTGCGGACGTGCAGACGGCATGCGGCCTGCACGCGGATTTGCGGCTGGAGCCCGCGCCGATGCTGGTACCGGGCGACCGGCGGGGGTTCGCAGCACCCCGGTGGAGGGCGGCTCAGCCGAGCCGGCTGTTCGGGACGCCCTCGGGAAAATACCGATCCGGCCAACCGAGGTGAGCTTGCAACAGCCGCCAGTCGAAACCCGCGCCGGGGTCCCACTTGCGCGTGGGTGCGATGTGCTGGTGGCCGGCGACATGGCCGATGGGATAGCGCTGCGCCAGCGCGGTGCACACGGCGGCGAGGGCCTCGTATTGCTCGGACGTGAAGCGGTCGCCGTCGGCGCCCTCGAGTTCGATGCCGACCGAATCGTCGTTGCAACCGTCGCGGCCGCGCCAGTGGGATGCACCGGCGTGCCAGGCGCGGTCATCGCAGCTGACGAACTGCCAGAGCGCGCCGCTGCGCTCGATGTAGAAATGCGCCGAGACCTCCACCCCGCGGATCTGCTCGAACCAGGGGTGGGCTGACCAGTCGAGCCGGTTGGTGAAGAAGCGTTGAACCGCGCCGCCACCGTAGACGCCCGGCGGCAGGCTGATGGCATGGATGACGATCAGGTCGATCACCGCATCCGCCGGCCGTGCGTTGAAGTTGGGTGAAGGCAGGGCGCGGGCAAAGCGGTACCAGCCGCCCCGCCAGAGCGGGTCTGCGCCTTCGACCGGGGCGGCGTCAGGCGGGTTCGTCATCGTCCTGACCCTTCCCGGGCGCCGAGATGCCCAGACGGGCCATGCGGTAGCGGATCTGGCGCAGGTTGAGGCCGAGCCGTGCGGCGGCGGCGGTGCGGTTGAAGCCGGTGTCGGACAGCGTGCGCAGCAGGACTTCGCGCTCCTGCTGGTCGAGCCAGCGTTGCAAATCCATGGTCGCTTCGGTTGGCGGTGCGCCCGGGGCCGGCGCGGGGCCTGCGCTGGTGCCAGGGGCCGCCGGCTCGGCCATCCGGGGGCTGACGACGTCGTCGAGTTCGAGTTCGCCGCCTTCGCTGAGAGCGAGTGCGCGGTAGAGCAGGTTTTCCAACTCGCGCACATTGCCGTGCAGGGGGTGGCTTTGCAGCAGCTGCAGCGCGCGCGCCGACAAGCGCGGCGCGGGCAGACCGGACTCTGCGGCGATGCGCGCGAGCAGTGCATCGCACAAGGCAGGGAGGTCCTCGCGGCGTTCGCGCAGCGGCGGCACGAGGATGTCGATGACGTTGAGGCGGTAATACAGGTCCTGCCGGAAGCGGCCCGCATGGACTTCCCCTGCCAGGTCCTTGTGCGTGGCGCTGACGATGCGCACGTCCACCTCTTCTTCCTCGGTGGCGCCGAGCGGGCGCACGCGCCGCTCCTGGATGGCCCGCAGCAGTTTGGACTGCATGGCCAGTGGCAGGTCGCCGATCTCGTCGAGGAACAGCGTGCCGCCGCGTGCGGCGTGGAAATAGCCGGCGCGGTCGTGGGTGGCGCCGGTGTAGGAGCCTTTGCGCGCACCGAAGAACTCGGCCTCGAGCAGGTTCTCCGGGATCGCCCCGCAGTTGACGGCGACGAAGGGGCCGTCGGCACGGTGGCTGCAGGCATGGATGGCGCGGGCCACCAGCTCCTTGCCGGTGCCCGACTCGCCCTGCACCAGCACCGGCGCCATGCTTTGCGCCACCTTGGCGATGCGCTGCTTGACCGCCCGCATCGCGTTGGATTCCCCCACCAGCCGGGCCAGCGCCGGGTTGCGCGCGGGGGCTGCCGCGGCGGTGCGCGGGGGCGCGGCTTCAGGCGCGCGCGAAGCGTCGGCAGCCGGCGGGGTGAGGGCCGTGCGGCGGTCGCGCGCGTCCGCGACGGCAGAGCTGACCACCGTGCGGAACTGGCGCAGATCGATCGGCTTGGTGAGGTAATCGAAGGCGCCGGCCTTGAGGGCTTCGACGGCGTTCTCAGCCGAGCCGTAGGCGGTCATGACGATGCAGCGTTCACTGCGGGCTTGCGCCTGCAGGCGGCGCAGAAGCTCGAGCCCCAGGCCATCGGGCAGCCGCATATCAGTGATGACGACCGCATAGGGCTGGCGATCCAGGCAGGCGTGTGCTTCGGCCAGCGTGGCCGCGGTGTCGACGAGCAGGCCCTCGCGCAGCAGGGCCAGTTCGTAGAGCGTGCGCAGATCGGGCTCGTCGTCGACGACGAGCACGCGCGCGGGTGGGTTCGGTCGCGGGGCGTTCATGCGCGGACAGTGTCGGCCGGGGCCTCGACGGTTCGGAGGGTGGAGGGGCGCTCTTCGAAGCGGATGTGGAACTCGTTGCCTTCTTGCTGCGACAGACCGCCGGCGGGCGGGCGCCGCGCGTAGTCGATGTGCGCGCCGTGGCGCTCGCAGAGCTCGCGGCAGATGTAGAGGCCGAGGCCGCTCGAGCGGGTCTGGGAGGAAAAGAAGGGCTCGAAAAGATGGCGGCGCACCGAGGCTTCCAGCGGCGGGCCCTCGCTCCAGACGCTCAGGCTCACCTCGCCCGCCGGGTTGCGGCCGGCATGCACCCGAATGGTCCCGCCGGGGTGTGCATGGCGGCGCGCGTTGTCGAGCAGGTTGACCAGAATGCGTTGCAGGTGGGAGAAGGAAAAGCGCACGGTGTGGGTGTGCGGATCCGTGTGCACCTGCAGCGCCAGGCCGTGGCCCTCCTGGGCCAGCCACTCGGCGCACAGCGAGCGCACGGCGGGCTCGAGCTCGAGGCTGTCGGCCGTGGGGTCGATGCCCACGTGTTCGACCCGCGCAACGTCGAGAATTTCATCCACGATGTGCGACAGGCGCTGCGCGTTCTGCCGCACCATGGCGCTCAGGCGCTGGTGCGCGGCTTGCGTCAGCTCCTCCTCCAGCAAGGCGTTGGCCTGCACGATGGCCGACAGCGGGTTGCGGATTTCGTGCGCCACGGCGGCCGAGAGCCGGCCGAGCGCGGAAAGCTTTTCGTTGCGCACGCGGGCCTCGAGCTCGCGGCGGTCCTGCAGAAAGACGAGGCAGAGGTTTTCCCGCCCCTCCGCCACCACCGAGGCCAGCCGGGTGCGCACCTGCAGCTGCAGTGGGGCGGCGTCGTCGGCGGTATGGAGTTCGACCTCGACGCCGTCGATGTTGCCGTGCAGAAAGGTCTGCTCCACCAACTCGGCCAGGGGCAGACAGGGCGTGTCGCCCAGCGGAATGGGCGCGGTGCTGGTCGCCGCCTCGAAGCCCCAGCCGAGCAGGGTGCGTGCGGCGGGGTTGGCGGCGCGCACGTCGAGCGTGCGGTCGACGACGAGCACGCCGTCGCTCAGGCTGTCGATGACGAATTGGTTGACCAGGGTCTGCACCCGCGCCAGCCGCGCACTGCGCCGGGCCACCTCTTCCTGGCGCGACAGCCGCGCGGCGAGCTGCTGTGTGGCCAGCGCCACCACGAACAGCCCCAGGCCGGTGAGCCCGGCCTGCATGGTGGCCGTGGCGGGTGCGCCCAGAATGTCCAGCGGCCAGCGGCCCCAGGCGTCGGCCAGCAGCACCAGGGTGATGGCCGCGGCGGTGGCCAGCGCGAGCCGGCGCGAACCGATGATGCCGGCCAGCATGACGGGCAGGGCGAACAGGGGTGTGAAATTGAGCGCGCTGCCGCGCATGAGGTGCAGCACGGAGAAGAACAGCACGTCGACGCCAACGGTCCAGACCCAGTGCCGGCGCGGCCAGCGCGGTGACGGCAGGCGCGCGAGCCGCACCGCCAGCGTGATGAGCAGGTACAGCGCGCCCACCAGCACCGGCGGCCAGGCCCAGGGACGCCCGAGCCAGAGGCTGTCGGCGAGCTGGAACGCCAGCAGCACGGCCGCAACCACGACGCGAACCGTCATCAGGACGGTCCACGGGCCTGCGGGCGTGCGGCGCTCGCGCACGGAGCCGTCGGCAGCGGGCATGAGCCGCGAGTCCGCGCCGAACCACGAGGTGGTGGCGTCTGCGGCCTCGTGGGCGTGGCGCATTCAGCCCTCGTGCTGGTCGCGGTGGGCGGCGGTGCAGTACCAGCCCTGCCGGCCGCGCAGGGCGTCGGCCTGCGGGACGTGGGTGCCGCAGTGGGCACAGCGCACCATGGTCTCGGGTTCACGCGCGGCGGTGCTGCGTTCGGCGCGGTGGCGCGCGTTCAGCCGGCGCGGCCGGGTGAGCAGCCAGACCAGGCCCGCGAGTGCGGCAAGGACGATCAGCGCCTTCACGGTGCGCGCCCCAGCACCACCTCGAGCACGAAGCGCGAGCCGGCATAGGCCAGCAGCAGCAGGCCCGCGCCGATGTAGAGCACGCGCACGGCGCGCCGGCCACGCCAGCCCAGCCGCGCGCGGCCGGCGAGCAGCACGGCGAAGGTGAGCCAGGCCAGCAGCGAGAAGATGGTCTTGTGGTCCCACTTCCAGCGCGCGAGCGACGCGCCATAGAGCTGCTCACCGAAGAACAGGCCGGCGATCAGCGTGGCGGTGAGCAGCACGAAGCCGGCCTGCACGAAGCGGAAGGTGAGCCGCTCGAGCGTGAGCAGCGGCAGACCCACGCTGGCGCCGGCGCCCTCGCGCATCAGCCGTTCGGCGCGGGTCATGAGCGCGGCATGCACCACGGCGGCGCCGAACAGGCCGTACGAGGCCAGACCGAGCGCCAGGTGCAGCGGCAGCCAGGCCGAAGCGCTGGGGTGCAGCGGTGCGCCGGGGAAAGCCAGCGGTAGCAACACGGCCAGCGTGCCGAGGCCGGCGAGCGGCCAGCGCGCGCGCAGCTGGGGGTAGACCTGGCTCTCCACCGCATAGACCGTGAGCACCAGCCAAGCCGTCATCGACAGCGCCGGGGCGAAGCCAAAGCGTGCGGGGGTCTCGAGCAGGCCCAGCGCCAGTGTGCAGGCGTGCAGCACCCAGGCCAGCAGCAGCAAGGCCCGTGCGCGGGGCAGGGAGAGCCGCTCGGCGCCGAGGGCCGTGACGGCGTAGACCAGGGCGGCCGCCGCGGACAGCCAGACGCTGGGCAGGGGCGGACTCGATAGAATCATGGGCCGAGTTTACCGGGTTGCGGCCCTTTCACCGGTGCGGCGCCGCGTGTGCGAACGCGCGGGCCGCGACCCCTCGCCGCGGTGTGTGGCGCGTATGCGCAGCACGGTCCGCAGCGTTTGTCCCCCAAGCCTTTTTCCCCCTTCCCATCATGGCCTCCGCCCTCACCGAAAAGCTCTCGCGCCTGGTCAAGCAGATCAGCGGGCAGGCGCGCATCACCGAAGCCAACGTGGCCGACATGCTGCGCGAAGTGCGCATGGCCTTGCTCGAGGCGGACGTGGCGCTGCCGGTGGTGCGCGACTTCATCGCCCGCGTCAAGGAGAAGGCGCTGGGGCAGGAGGTGATGGGCTCGCTCAAGCCGGGGCAGGCGCTGGTGGGCATCGTCAACCGCGAGCTCGCCGCCACCATGGGCGAGGGCGTGGCCGACCTGAACCTGGCCACCCAGCCGCCCGCGGTGATTCTGATGGCTGGCCTGCAGGGCGCGGGCAAGACGACGACGACGGCCAAGCTCGCGCGCCACCTCATCACCAAGCGCAAGAAGAAGGTGCTGACGGTGTCGGCCGACGTGTACCGGCCCGCGGCGATCGAGCAGCTCAAGACCGTGACGGCGCAGGCCGGGGCCGAGTGGTTCCCGAGCACGCCGGACCAGAAGCCGCTTGACATCGCGCGCGCCGCGCTCGATTACGCGAAGAAGCACTATGTGGATGTGCTGCTGGTGGACACGGCCGGTCGGCTCGCGATCGACGAGGCGCTGATGCGCGAGATTGCTGAACTGCACGCCGCGCTTGACCCGGTGGAGACGCTGTTCGTGGTCGATGCCATGCAGGGCCAGGACGCGGCCAACACGGCCAAGGCGTTCAAGGAGGCGCTGCCGCTGACCGGCATCATCCTCACCAAGACCGACGGCGATTCGCGCGGCGGCGCGGCCCTGTCGGTGCGCGCGATCACCGGTGCGCCGATCAAGTTCGCCGGCACCAGCGAGAAGATCGACGGTCTGGAGGTCTTCGACGCCGAGCGCCATGCCGGGCGCATCCTGGGCATGGGCGACATCGTGGCGCTGGTGGAGCAGGTGGCCGCCGGCGTGGACATGGCCGAGGCGCAGAAGCTCGCGGCCAAGGTCAAGAGCGGCGCGAGTTTCGACCTGAACGACTTTCTCGCGCAGATCCAGCAGGTCAAGCAGATGGGCGGACTCTCCAGCCTGATGGACAAGCTGCCCACGCAGATGGCCGCCAAGGCCAGTGAGGCCGACCTCTCGCGCGCCGAGCGCGACATCGCCCGCAAGCAGGGCATCATCCACAGCATGACGCCGCTGGAGCGCCGCAAGCCCGAGCTCATCAAGGCCACGCGCAAGCGCCGCATCGCCGCCGGCGCGGGCGTGCAGGTGCAGGAAGTCAACCGCCTGCTCAAGGAGTTCGAGCAGATGCAGGAGATGATGAAGAAGATGAAGGGCGGCGGCCTCATGAAGCTCATGAAGCGCATGGGCGGCATGAAGGGCTTCGGCGGCGGCATGCCGCCCATGCCGCGCTGAAGGACGACCCGGATTTCTGGGCGGCGGTGCCGGCCGTGTCGCGCGCGCAGACTCCACCCCGGCTGTTCATCTACGGCACGCTGCTGCCCGGCCTGGCCTTGCATGGAGCAATGCAGGGCGCACGCTGCATCGGCGAGGCCACGGTGCCGGGGCGGCTGTTCGACCTCGGGCCTTACCCGGCGCTGGTGCCGGGGCCGGGGCGGGTGGCCGGGCTGCTGTATGCGGTGAGCGAGGCCCAGCTGGCGCGGCTCGACGCGCTCGAGGAGTACGACCCGACGAACCCCGCGGGGTCGCCGTACCTGCGCCAACGACTGCCCGCCGCGCTGGCGCACGGGCGCAGCGTCTGCGAGGCCTTCGTCTACGTCTACAACCGCGCGGTGGACGCGGCCACGCCCATCCGCCACGGCGACTACCGGCGCCACCTGCGCGAGCGCGGGGGCGTCTGAAGCCCGTCAGACGGCCCTTCGGGGCGAAGTTTTCAGGTTTTTGGGCTGGACCCCAGCGCCAACCGGTCGCTTCTCGCTATCAATTTTGATAATCAGGCGAGCGCCGTCTCGCGCAGCACCAGCTCGCCGCGCAGCGAGTGCGGCAGGGCCTGGGTGATGCGCACGTCGAGCAGCTGGCCCACCAGGCGCGCGGCGTTGGGGCCGCCGTCGAAGTTCACCGCACGGTTGCACTCGGTGCGGCCCATGAGCTCGGCCGGGTTCTTGCGCGACGGGCCTTCGACGAGGATGCGCTGCACGCTGCCCTCCATCGCCGCGCTGATGCGGCGCATGTTGGCGTCGATGGCGGCCTGCACCTGCTGCAGCCGCGCGAGCTTGACCGCGTGCGGCGTGTCGTCGTGCAGGTTGGCCGCCGGCGTGCCGGGGCGCGGGCTGAAGATGAAGGAGAAACTGTTGTCGAAGCCCAGGTCGTCGATGAGCTGCATGAGTCTGGCGAAGTCCTCGTCGGTCTCGCCGGGGAAGCCCACGATGAAGTCGCTGCTGAGCGCCAGCGCCGGCCGCACGGCGCGCAGCCGGCGGATGATGCTTTTGTACTCCATGGCGGTGTAGCCGCGCTTCATGGCCATGAGGATGCGGTCGCTGCCGTGCTGCACCGGCAGGTGCAGGTGGCTCACGAGCTTGGGCACGCGGGCATAGACGTCGATGAGGCGCTGCGTGAACTCGTTGGGGTGGCTGGTGGTGTAGCGGATGCGTTCGATGCCGGGGATCTCGGCCACGTACTCGATGAGGGTGGCGAAGTCGGCGATCTCGCCCGAGTCGCCCATGGCGCCGCGGTAGGCGTTGACGTTCTGCCCCAGCAGGGTGACTTCCTTGACGCCCTGTTCGGCCAGGCCCGCCACCTCCACCAGCACGTCCTCGAACGGGCGGCTGACCTCCTCGCCGCGGGTGTAGGGCACTACGCAGTAGCTGCAGTATTTGGAGCAGCCTTCCATGATGGAGACGAAGGCCGAGGCACCCTCCACCCGCGCGGGCGGCAGGTGGTCGAACTTCTCGATCTCGGGGAAGCTGATGTCCACCTGCGGCCGCGCGGCGCGCTCGCGCGCGGCGAGCAGCTCGGGCAGGCGGTGCAGCGTCTGCGGGCCGAACACCACGTCCACATACGGCGCGCGCTTGATGATCTCCTCGCCCTCCTGGCTGGCCACGCAGCCGCCCACGGCGATGCGCGTGCCCTTGAGCTTCTTGAGCTGCGCGGCGCGGCCGAGCTCGCTGAACACCTTCTCCTGCGCCTTCTCGCGCACCGAGCAGGTGTTGAAGACGATGAGGTCGGCCTCCTCGGGGTCGGCGGTGGGCTCGAAGCCCTCGGCTGCGCGCATGACGTCGGCCATCTTCTCCGAGTCGTATTCGTTCATCTGGCAGCCGAAGGTCTTGATGAAGATTTTCTTGGCCATGGCAGGCTCCTGAAGTGCTTTGTTTTTGATAGCGTCACCCGACCGGGTGGCGCTGGGGTCTGGGCAAAAAAGCCAAAAATGCAGCCCGGGAGGGCCCACATGGACGGCACGGAGGCCACGCGGGTGCCGCGCAGGCCCCGGGCGCGGTCGCGTGCTCAGCGGGCCGGGAATTTGGGCAGCTGGTTGAACGGCGTCTTGCCGTCGTCGCGCGGGGTGGTGTCGGCCTCGGAGGCGAACAGGAAGTTGCGCCCGCTGCTGGCGCCGGCGCGCTTCTGCGCGGTCTCGGCGGCGTTGAGAATCCAGACCTCGTGCACCAGGCCCTGCGGGTCGCGCAGGTAGTTCACGGTCAGTTCCTGCCCGGCCAGTTGCGCGGGCATCACCAGCAGGTTGTTCACATCGCGGATGCGCGCACCGGGCGACAGCCGCGCCGGCGCCCCGTCGAGCAGCACCTCGGGTGCCGCCTGCACCACCAGGGTGCCGCGCAGCGCGCGTTCGGGAAAGGCACGCACCGCGTCCTGCGCGTGCGCGGGCAAGGTCAGCAGCACCGAACCCAGGGTCAGGGCGTGCAGGCCTGCGAGGGAAAGGGAAACAGCGAGGCGTTTCGTCCAGCGGTTCATGGTGTTCATCCAGAGGCTGAGGAGGCCCCGATTGTATTTCCCGGGCCCGGCGCGACCCGGTCGGAATGTCTTAAGGCAACGCTGAATAAGTCCCCGCGATGGCGCGCGCCTGGCCGCGGGATGGGGTGCGAGGCGCAGAGCGCAGCCATAGCGGGGGCTATGGCGAGCATCTGCAACGAAGCAAACCGCCCGCCGCCAGGATGCGCGGCGCGCGAGGGACTTGTTCAGCGTTGCCTTAGGCCAGCGCCGAGGCCAGCACATTCACCGCAATTGCCAGCACCACCAGGTTGAACGCGAAGGACAGCATGCCGTGAATCAGCGTCACCCGCCGCAGGTGCCGCCCGCCCACCGCCACGTCCGAAACCTGCGAGGTCATGCCGATCACCGCGGCGTAGTAGAGGAAGTCGAGGTAGTCTGGCTCCGGCGTGCCGGGGAAGCTCAGGCCCCGCGCCGGCGCATCGCCCCCGGGTGGCGGGCGCCAGTACAGCCGCGCGTAATGCAGGGTGAACGCGGTCTGGATCAGCAGCCAGCCGCAGGCCAGCGACAGCGTGGCCAGCCCCAGGTGCGCCGCGCGCAGCGCGCCGTGCAGGCTGCGCGCGGTGTCCACCGCCAGCGCCACCGCGAACAGACTCGCCAGCGTGGCCACCGTCACCACCACCGCCAGCACCGCCGCGCCGGGGTCGTTGCGCTGGGCGCGCCGCCGGGTGTGGTGGGCATCGGCATGCCACATCATGTGGCCCACCAGCGCCAGGTACACCAGCGCATACATGACCCAGGCCACCAGCCAGGGCGTCTCCGGCGTGGTCGCCGGCCAGCGCGCGGCCAGAACACCGCAGACCACCGCCGGCGTGACCGCCAGCGCCTGGCGCTGCAAGGCGCTGAGGCGAAAGGTGTGGCGCAGCACGCCAACGGGCGGCACAGGGGTCGCGGAGGCATCGGCCGGCGGCGGGGTGTCGGGCGCGGGTGGGTTCATGGGCGGAGTCTGGGTTCAAAGCTTGCGGGCGGTGCACGCTTCAGGCCATGCCGAACCGCCTGAACACGCGGTGCTTGAAGCCGTCGAGCAGCAGCGCCAGCGCCGCGCTGGCCAGCAACAGGCCCGCCACCAGCGCCGCAGGAATCGCCGCCATCAGCCAGCCGGCGCTGGCCATCACGCCCACCAGCGCCACCGCGCCCGCGCTGGCGGCCAGCATGGGGCGCGAGGGGGCGAACGCCCACAGCGGTCCGTCGTCGCGCAGCACATAGACGCCGGCCTGGTTGGTGAACACCAGCAGCACGAACGCCAGCGTCTGCTGCTGCGCGGCATCGAGCCCCAGCCACGCCGAGAGCCCGAAATACAGCGGCAGCGTGAAGGCCAGCATCCCCGCGCCCAGCACCAGCGCCGTGCGCATGAGCGCGCCCACCTGCCAGCGCTGCGGCTTCGGCGCCGGGCGCACCCGGTCGGCGGCGATGCTCATGGTCACGAAGTCGTTGGCGAACAGCAGCAACACGATCAGCGTCGAGGACACCACGAAACGCCCCGTCAGCAGCAGCCCGAGGGTGAGGAACATCACCAGCTGGAAGGTCTTGAGCACCTTGTTGAGCGTGTAGGTCCGCATGGGGCGGTGCACCTCGCGCCCGGTGCGCACCACGGTGAGCACCCCGGCCAGGCCGGGCGTGGTCAGCACCACGCTGGCGGCGGCCTTGGCCACGTCGGTCGCGCTGGCCACGGCGATGCCCAGCTCCGCCTGGCGCAGCGCCGGCGCGTCGTTGACGCCGTCGCCCGTCATGCCGGTGACGTGGCCTGCGGCCTGCAGGCTCTTGACGATGGCGAACTTGCCCTCGGGCAGCACGCGGGCGTAGAGGTCGCAGCCCTCGGGGTCGGGGGCGGCATCGGCGGCCGTGGCGTCGCACACGCGCGTGCCCAGCCCCAGCTGCGCGGCCACCGCGCGGGCCGTCTCCAGCGCGTCGCCGGTGGCCATGCGAACGCGCACCCCCAGGCCTTGCAGCCCGGCGATCACCTCGGCCGCGTCGGGGCGTACCGGGTCCGACAGGCCCACCACGCCCAGCAGCACGGGCGTGTCCGCCGGCCCGGCCGCCACGGCCAGCACCCGCGCGCCTTCGCGCTCGAGGGCCGCCGCCGCGGCGTCGAGCGGCGCGCGCTGGGCCTCGGTAAGCCGGCACCGCTCGGCCACCGTGCGGGCAGCCCCTTTGAGCGCGAGCCACGGGCCGGCATCGAGCGCATACTGCGCCTCGCTGCTGCGGCTCTTGGGGTCGAACGGCGCGAAGCGCAGCCGCGCCGGCATGGGCTGCAACAGCCCCTGGCCGCGCGCGGCCTCGATCAGCGCGAGGTCGATCGGGTCCTGCGTGGCCTCGTCGCTGGCCAGCGCGGCGGCTCGCAGCACGGCCGCGGCATCCACGCCGTCGGCCAGGGGCTGCACGCCGCTGCAGCTCAGCCGGTTCTGGGTCAGCGTGCCGGTCTTGTCCGACACCAGCGTGTCCATGGAGGCTGCTTCCTCCACCGCGGCCAGGTGCGTGACCAGCACCCCGTCCTGCGCGAGCTGCCGCGCCGCCAGCGCCGTGGCCAGCGTGTAGGTGGCCGGCAGCGCGACCGGCACCGAGGCCACCAGCAGCATCAGCACGAACACCAGAATGTCCACCGCCGGCAGCCCGTGCCACCACGCAATGCCCGCGCCCAGCACCGCCAGCACGGCATCGAACACCAGCAGCCGCTTCACGATCTGCAGCAGCGTGCGCTGCATGTGGCCCGGCGCATGGGCGGTGTGCACGAGCTCGGCCGTCTTGCCAAACCGCGTGCGCGTGCCCGTGCCCACCACCCGCGCGCTGGCCTCGCCCTGGCGCACCACGGCGCCGGCAAAGGCCTGGCCGCCAGCCGCCACCTCCACCGGCAGCGATTCGCCGGTCAAGGCGGCGTTGTCCATGGCGATGCGGCCGTCCAGCAGTTCGAGGTCGGCGCTGAGCACGTCGCCCGCGCGCACATGCACCACGTCGCCCACCACCAGTTCGGCCGCCGGCAGGGTGTGCCACTGGCCATCACGCAGCACCCGCGCGCGCACCTGCAGGGACTGGCGCAGCAAGCTCAGCGCGCCGCGCGCCCGCCCCTCCTGCCAGGCTGCCATCAGCGCGTTGAAGGCCAGCAGCGCCCCGATCACGCCGGCCTCGAGGTGCCGGCCCAGCGCCCACTGCAGCAGCGCCACCGCCTCGAGCATCCACGGCACCGGCCCACTGAAATGCCCCAGCAGCCGCCGCCAGGGTGGCACATGCCGCTCGGGCAGGCTGTTGGGTCCGTCCCGTGCAAGCAGCTCCTTCGCACGCGCCGAATCGAGGCCGTGCAGCGCCTCGTTGGCGGCGGGCTCAGTAGGGACGGGCGTCACAGCATCCATCGGGACCAGGCCAGGGACAACAGCAGCGTCAGCACCAGCCACAGCGCCGCCGGCAGCAGCGCGCGGCGGCGCGACAAGGCCAGGGCGTAGCCGGCTTTGAGCAGGTTGTTGCTGCCGCTGGCGATCAGCACGGCCGCGGTGATGGCCGCCTCGCTTACCGAGAAGTGCCCGGCCAGCAGGCTCAGCACGAAGGGGTCGATGTCGGAAAAGCCCGCGGCAAAACTCAGCCAGCGCAGGCCGCTGGCGCCGAAGGTCTCGGTCACGAAGTTCGTCACCGCGGCAAACAGCACGAAAAGGGCGGCAAACAGCAGCGCCACCGGCAGGTCCAGCGGGTTGCGCGGCGGCTCGTGCGCCACGGTGGGCGCGGGGCTCTCGCGCTGCGCGCGCCGCCAGAGCAGGCCGGCCACCGCCAGCGAGCCCAGCAGCAGCGCGCCGAAGGGCAGCGCCAGCGCCCGCGCCGTGGCCACGTGGCCCAGCGCCAGAATCACCAGCCACAGGCGCAGGTACATCATGGCCGTGGCCAGCACCGCAGCGGCGCCGGCCGGCGGGGCCACCGCGGCTTCGGCACGTGCCTGACGCGCCAGCACCACGGTGGCGGCGGTGCTCGAATACAGGCCGCCGAGCAGGCCGGTGATCAGCACGCCGCCGCGCGGAAAGGCATAGGTGTGGGCCAGATAGGCCAGGTAGGAAATGCCCGACATCACCACCACCGCCAGCCACACCCGCGCCAGGCTCAGGCCGCCGGTGCCGGGAATGGTGGCCTCGGGCAGCAGCGGCAGCACCAGCCCGGCAATTGCGATGAACTTGCCCAGCGTCACCCCTTCGGCCAGGGGCACAGCGTCGGAGACGCGGCGGATCAGCGGCTTTTCCGCAAGCATCAGAATCGCCACGATCAGCACCGCCGCGATCAGCCACGATGGCTGCGTCATCACCAGCGGCCCCAGCGCATAGGCCAGCAGTGCAATCATGGCCGGCAGCAGCGCGCCGCCGTCGGCCGCGGACGGCGCACTGGCCGCACCCGTGCGCGCGCCGCGCACCAGGTCCACCGCCAGCCACACCGCCAGCGCAGCGAGGCCCATGAGGTAGAGCCCGCGCGGCATGGCGCCGTCGAGTAGCCACAGCACGAAACCCGCCACCCCGATGAGCGTGAGCGTGCGCGTGGTGCCGAAGCCGATCGCTTCGTCCTGCGCGCGCCTATAGCTGTGCAGTTCGAGCCCGAGCACGAAGCTCAGCACCACGGCGGCGGCAAACTGCAGCAGCAGCGGGGGCAAGGCGCTCAGGCTCATGGGCAGGCCCTGTGTGAGGTGCCACGCAGCGCCGCGCCGCGCGGGCGTGGACAATTGCCGGGACGAGGTGTGTGCATGCAAGTGAGGCTACTCCAATCTCCGTACCGGTTCCACCGGTTGGGCCCGGCCGTGTCGCGCAGGTGGCGCGGCGCGCCCCCTCCTGCCGCAGCGGTGCGGCGCGGCAGCGCATGCTGAGGCCGCTGGCGAGGCGCCTGCTGCGCGGGTTCCGCGCGGGGCTGGGCCGCGTGGATGCGGCCTGGCTGGGCCTGCTGCTCGGGGCGCTGGTGGGCGTGCTCGGGGCGCTCGCGGTGGCCGGCTTTCGTGCGCTGCTGTTCGGCATGGAGCAGGCGCTGCTGGGGGCGCGCGAAGGTCATCTGGTGGCGGCGGCGCAGGCCATGCCGCCGGAACTGCGCGCGCTGGTGCCGCCCGCGGGCGCGCTGATCGCCGGGCTGTTGCTGTGGTGGGCCGCGCAGCGCCGGCGCGAGCGGCCGAGCGCCCATGCCCACAGCGGCGACTACATCGAAGCCGTGGCCATTGGCGACGGACGGCTGGACTTGCGCGCGGGCCTGCAGAAGGTGCTGGCCTCGCTGCTGGTGGTGGGCAGCGGCGGCGCGGTCGGCCGCGAAGGCGGCATGGTGCTGCTGGCGGCGCTGACCTCCTCGGGCCTGGGGCGGGTGCTGGGCTCGGCCATCGACCTGCGGCTGCTGGTGAGCTGCGGCGCCGCGGCGGGGCTGGCGGCGGCCTACCATGCGCCGCTGGCGGGCGCGATCTTTGTGGCCGAGATTCTGCTGGGTTCGCTCGCGCTGTCGCAGCTCGGCGCGGTGGTGGTGGCGGCGGTGATGGCCTACGGCACCTCGGTGGCGCTGGGCTACCGCTCCATTCTGTTTCCGGTGGCGGAACTGGCGGCCCCGGATGCGGCGCGGGTGGTGCTGATGGTGGGCACCGGGCTGCTGGCGGGGGTGGTGGGCGCGCTGTTCATGCGCTGGCTCGACCTGACGCGCGGCGGCTTCGAGCGGCTGCGTGCGCCACTGCCGGTGCGCTTTGCGCTTGGCGGGCTGGTGGTGGGGCTGCTCTCGCTCTGGCACCCCGAGGTCTGGGGCAATGGGGAGAGCGGCATCGAGCGGCAGCTGGTGGCGCCCCAGCCGTGGCAGGCGCTGGCGGTGTTGCTGCTGCTCAAGGTGCTGGCCGTGGGGGCGACGACGGGGTCGGGCGCGCCCGGCGGGGTGTTCACGCCCACGCTGTTCGTGGGGGCGGCCTTCGGTGTGCTGGTGTCGGCGCTGACGCAGGCGCTTGGGGTGGCCGGCGCGGCCGATGGGGTGTGGTTTGCCGTGGTGGGCATGGCCACGTTGCTGGCCGCCACCACGCACGCGCCGGTGATGGCCTCGGTCATGGTGTTCGAGATGACCGGACAGTACGCGGCGCTGCCGTTGTTGCTGCCGGCGTGCGTGATGGCCACGCTGGTGTCGCGCCGGCTGCACCCGGCGTCGGTCTATGGCCTGGGCGCCGTGGACACACGCCGCCGCTGAGCGGGACGTTGTCGCAGGCAACAAAAAGCCCGCGCCGTGTTCACGGCGCGGGCTGGTGTGTCTGGTGGCGCTTCACGGACTCGAACCGCGGACCTGTGGATTATGATTCCATCGCTCTAACCGACTGAGCTAAAGCGCCAGCAAGCGGCAGATTATAGCCAAAATTTCCGGCCGGTTTCGACGTCCACGGGCGCCCGCCAACCCTGGCGCGGCGCGCGCCCGGGGGCCGTGGAGTTCAGGCGTTGCGGAAGTTCGGCGCGCGCTTGGTCAGGAAGGCGTCCATGCCTTCCTTCTGGTCGGCAGTGGCAAACAAGGCGTGGAACAGACGGCGCTCGAACATCACGCCGTCGGACAGGCCGCCCTCGAAGGCGCGGTTCACCGCCTCCTTGGCCGCCATCACCGCCAGTTGCCCGTAGCCGCAGATGGTCAGCGCCGCGGCCAGGGTTTCGTCCATCAGCTTGTCGGCCGGCACCACGCGGCTGACGAGGCCGGCGCGCTCGGCCTCCTGGGCGTCCATCATGCGCCCGGTCAGCACCAGGTCCATGGCCTTGGATTTGCCCACCGCGCGCGGCAGGCGCTGCGTGCCGCCGGCGCCGGGGATGATGCCGATCTTGATCTCGGGTTGACCAAACCTGGCGGTGTCGGCGGCGATGATGAAGTCGCACATCATCGCCAGCTCGCAGCCGCCGCCCAGCGCAAAGCCCGCCACCGCGGCAATCACGGGTTTGCGGATGCTGCGGAGGGTCTCCCAGTTGCGGGTGATGAAGTCGTCGCGGTAGACCTCGTGGAATTCGAACTTCGCCATGGCGGCAATGTCGGCCCCGGCGGCAAAGGCCTTCTCGCTGCCGGTGAGCACGATGCAGCCGATGGCGGGGTCAGCGTCGAAAGCTTTGAGCGCGGCGCCGAGTTCGTCCATCAGCGCGCTGTTGAGTGCGTTGAGCGCCTTGGGGCGGTTGAGGGTGATGAGGCCGACGCGCTCGGCTTCGGTGCGCACGAGGATGTGTTCGTAGGTCATGGTCTGGGTCTCCTGGAAGGGGTCTGCGGGTTCTGCCGGTGTGGAATGCGGCCAGGGTCGAGGCACTATAGCGGCTCGCGCCCAAGGGAAAACATTGACCAACCGACCGGTCGGTCAATGGTAAATTTGCCGCCACCGAGGAGACCCCATGACCGAAGAACCCGTTCTGTACGAGGTGCGCGGCGCCGTCGCCGTGCTCACGCTCAACCGCCCGGCGGCGCTCAACAGTTTCACCCGCGCGATGCACCAGGCGCTGTGGGCCGCGCTGGATCGGGCCGAGGCCGACGCCGCCGTGCGCGCGCTCGTCATCACCGGCGCGGGCCGGGGCTTCTGCGCCGGCGCCGACCTGGCCGAGTTCGACTTCGCGCCCGGCCCCGACCTGGTCGCGCGCGCCGACCCCGGCCCGGTGATCGAACAGGCCTTCAACCCCACGGTGCGCCGGCTGCAGCGGCTGCGCATGCCCACGCTGGCGGCGGTCAACGGCGTGGCCGCGGGTGCGGGCGCGTCGCTGGCCATGACCTGCGACATCGCCATCGCCGCGCCGCAGGCCAGTTTCATCCAGGCGTTCGGCAAGATCGGGTTGATTCCCGATGCCGGCGGCAGCTGGTTCCTGGTCGAGCGGCTGGGCCTGGCGCGTGCCCTGGCGCTGGCCATGACGGGCGACAAGCTGGGTGCGGCGCAAGCGAAGGAGTGGGGCATGATCTGGGACGTGGCCGAGGACCCGCTGGCCGCCGCGCTGGCCCTGGCCGAACGGCTGGCCACCCTGCCCACGAAGGCGCTGGTGGCCACGCGCGCGCTCTTGCGCGAGGCGGGCACCCGCACGCTCGATGCCCAGCTCGACGCCGAGCGCGACATGCAGTCCGCCCTCGGCCGCACGCACGACTACATCGAAGGCGTGATGGCCTTCCGCGAAAAGCGCACCCCGAACTTCAAGGGCGAATGAGCATGAGCCACCTCCACCCCTCTGCGGCCGACGACGCCGCGCGCCACGACCTCGCGCAGCGCGTGGGCCAGGCCATGTTTGCTGCCGACCGCGCCTCGCGCGAGACCATGGGCATGGAGCTGCTCGAATGCGCGCCGGGCCGCGCCGTCATGCGCATGGCGGTGCAGCCGCTGCATCTCAACGGCCACCGCATCTGCCATGGCGGCTTCATCTTCACGCTGGCCGACTCGACCTTCGCCTTCGCCTGCAACAGCTACAACAAGAATGCGGTGGCCGCGGGTTGCAGCATCGAGTTCCTCAAGCCCGCGCACGAAGGCGACGTGCTCACCTGCGAAGGGGTGGAGCAGGTGCTCAGCGGCCGCCACGGCATCTACGACATGACGGTGCGCAACCAGCACGGCCAGGTGGTGGCGCTGTTTCGCGGCAAGAGCGCGCAGATCAGCGGCACCGTGCTGCCCGAGACAGGCGCTTGAGCCCGCCTGAAGGAAACAGAACCCACACGGACCCCCAGGAGACGACCCATGACCGCCGCCACCTTCGCGCTCGAACCCATCGAGCGCGCCAGCATCGACGAGCTGCGCGCCCTGCAGCTCAAGCGCCTCAAGGCCACGCTGCATCACGCCTATGCGAACTCGCCGGTGTACCGCGCAAAGTTCGACGCCGCGGGCGTGCACCCCGATGAGCTGCGCACGCTCGAGGACCTGGCGAAGTTCCCCTTCACCACCAAGAAGGACCTGCGCGACCACTACCCCTTCGGCCTGTTCGCCGTGCCGCGCGAGAAGTGCGCGCGCATCCATGCCTCCAGCGGCACCACGGGCAAGCCCACGGTGGTGGGCTACACCTTGAAAGACATCGACACCTGGGCCGGCGTGGTCGCCCGCAGCATCCGGGCCGCGGGTGCACGGCCGGGCGACATGGTGCATGTGAGCTACGGCTACGGCCTGTTCACCGGTGGCCTGGGCGCGCACTACGGCGCCGAGAAACTGGGCCTGACCGTGGTGCCCTTCGGCGGCGGCCAGACCGAGCGGCAGGTGCAGCTCATCCAGGATTTCCGGCCCGACATCATCATGGTCACGCCGAGCTACATGCTCGCCATCGCCGACGAAGTCGAGCGCCAGGGCATCGACCCGCGCAGCCTGTCGCTGCGCATCGGCATCTTCGGCGCCGAGCCCTGGACCAACGACATGCGCCGCGCCATCGAAGAGCGCATGGGCATCGACGCGGTGGACATCTACGGCCTGTCCGAGGTCATCGGCCCCGGCGTCGCCAGCGAGTGCGTGGAAACCAAGGACGGCCCGACCATCTGGGAAGACCACTTCTACCCCGAGATCATCAACCCCGACACCGGCGAGCCCGTGGCCGACGGCGAGATGGGCGAACTCGTGTTCACCAGTCTGACCAAGGAAGCGCTGCCCATCATCCGCTACCGCACGCGCGACCTCACGCGGCTGCTGCCCGGCACGGCGCGGCCCATGCGCCGCATCGAGAAAATCACCGGCCGCAGCGACGACATGATGATCGTGCGCGGCGTCAACGTGTTCCCCTCGCAGATCGAGGAACTCATCCTCAAGCGCCCCGAACTCGCGCCGCACTACCAGTGCATCCTCACCCGCGAAGGCCCGCTCGATAGCCTGCGCGTGGCCGTGGAAACCCGCCCGGGCGTGCCCCCCGAGAGCATCGAGGCGCGCGCCGCGGCCAAGATGCTGCAGCACGAGATCAAGGTCTACGTGGGCAGCAGCGTGGAAATCGAGCTGCGGGCCGAAGGCGGCGTCGAACGCAGCCAGGGCAAGGCCAAGCGGGTGGTGGATCTGCGCGGCAAGTGAGGGATGTCGGGTGATGCGGATGCATCAAAAAAGATAGCAAGAACAGACCGGTTGGCGCTGGGGTTCTGCCGAAAAATTGCCCAACAGGTCTCGCCGAGGCCCGTGGCGGCACGGCGGGGGCCCGGGCACCGTGCGAGGGACCCGTGAGCGCCCATCGCGGGGCACAAGACGGCATACGCCGGCGAGAACCCTGCCAAGTCCTCGTCGGCCAGCGGGGGCTTCACGCCGCCGGCGGCGCCTCGTAAGCCACATGGCCGCCGACCAGCGTCGCGCGCACGCGGCCGGGCAGGGCGTAGCCGTCGAAGGGGGTGTGCTTGCCCTGGCTGCGCAAGGCGGCCGGGCTCACGCGCCATTCGGCGGCGGGGTCGAACACGCACACGTCGGCCACGCCCCCCTCCACCAGCCGGCCCAGGCTGGCCTGCAGGGTGCCCAGTGCCGTGCCGAGCACCTGCGCGGGCGCGTGGGTGATGGTGGCCAGGGTGCGTTGCAGGCTCACGCCCGCGTCCTGCCCCCACTTGAGCGCGGCGCCGAGCAGCAGCTCCACCGCGGTGGCACCGGGTTCGGCCTCGGCAAACGGCAGGGTCTTGGCGTCCGCATCCACCGGGTTGTGGTCCGACACCAGGGCGGTGAGGGTGCCGTCGGCCAGCGCTTCGCGCAGCGCGTCGCGGTCGCGCGCCTGGCGCAGCACCGGCGTGAGGCGCGCGCGGCTGTCGAAGTAGCCGATGTCGAGATCGGTCAGGTGCAGCGAGTGGATGCTCACGTCGCAGGTCACCGGCAGGCCGCTCTGCCGCGCCTCGCGCACGAGCGCCACGCCCTCGGCGCTGCTGAGGCGGCACAGGTGCACGCGCGCACCGGTGGCGCGCACGAGGGCGAAGATCTTCTGCAGGGCCAGGGTTTCGGCCATCACCGGCACGCCGGAGAGGCCCATGCGCGTGGCCAGCGCGCCGCTGGCGGCCACGCCGCCGCTGAGGTCGGCGTCCTGCGGCCGCAGCCACACCGTGTAGCCGAAGGTGCTGGCGTACTGCAGGGCGCGTTGCAGCACCTGGGTGTTGGGCAGCGGCACGTCGGCCAGGCTGAAGCCCACGCAGCCGGCCTCGGTGAGCTGCACCATCTCCGTCAGCACCTGGCCGGCGAGCGACCGGGTCAGCGCGCCCAGCGGGAACACCCGCGCCTGGTGCAGCTTCTCGGCGCGAAAGCGCAGCATGTTGACCAGGCCCGGCTCGTCGAGCACGGGGTCGGTGTCGGGCGGGCAGACGGCGCTGGTGATGCCGCCGGCCACCGCAGCGGCCATCTCGCTCTCGAGCATGCCCTCGTGCTCATGCCCCGGTTCGCGCAGCCGCACCGCCAGATCGACCAGGCCCGGCGCCACCACGCAGCCGCGCGCATCGAGCGTGCGGTTGGGCGTGAAACCCTCGGGCGCCTGCCCGATGGCGATGATGCGGCCGGCCGCGATGGCCAGATCGCCCACGGCGTCGCGGCCCGATGCGGGGTCCACGATGCGCCCGCCTTGAATCAACACTTTCATCGTTCGACCCCTCTCACGCCTCGTTGCCCGCGACGATGCTCATCACCGCCATGCGCACCGCGATGCCGAAGGTCACCTGCGGCAGGATCACGCTCTGGCCGCCATCGGCCACGGCGGAATCCACCTCCACGCCGCGGTTGATCGGCCCGGGGTGCATCACGATGGCGTCGGGCTTGGCCCATTGCAGCTTCTCCGGCGTGAGGCCGTAGCTCTGGAAATATTCCTGGCTCGAGGGCAGCAGCGCGCCGCTCATGCGCTCGTTCTGCAGCCGCAGCATGATGACCACGTCGCAGCCGCGCAGCCCCTCTTCGAGCGAATGGCACACCCGAACGCCCATGGCGGCCATGTCGGCGGGCACCAGCGTCTTGGGGCCGACCACGCGCACCTCGGCGCAGCCCAGCGTGGTCAGCGCATGAATGTCCGAGCGTGCCACGCGCGAATGCAGCACGTCACCGACGATGGCCACCGTGAGGTTGGAGAAGTCCTTCTTGAAGTGGCGGATCGTGTAGGCGTCGAGCAGGCCCTGCGTCGGGTGCGCGTGGCGGCCGTCGCCGGCGTTGATCACATGCACATGCGGCGCCACATGCTGCGCGATGAGGTAGGGCGCACCGGCCTCGCTGTGGCGCACCACGAACAGGTCGGCTGCCATGGCCGAGAGGTTGGCAATCGTGTCGAGCAGCGACTCGCCCTTGGCGGTCGAAGACCGCGCGATGTCGAGGTTGATCACGTCCGCGCTCAGCCGCGTGGCGGCAATCTCGAAGGTGGTGCGGGTGCGGGTGCTGTTCTCGAAGAACAGGTTGAACACGCTCTTGCCCCGCAGCAGCGGCACCTTCTTGACCTCGCGGTCGCTCACGCTGACGAAGTTCGCCGCCGTGTCGAGGATGTGCGTGAGCAGCTCGCGCGACAAGCCCTCGGTGGAGAGCAGATGAATCAGCTCGCCATGGCGGTTGAGTTGCGGGTTGTGCCGTCGCAGCATGGTTCAGGCCTCCTGCACATGAAAGCTGAAGCGCCCGTCGGCCGCGCGCGCCAGCGCCAGCGACTGCGCCGCCGGCAGCGCCACGCGCGCGGCGGCGTAGTCGGGTTGCAGCGGCAGCTCGCGGCCGCCGCGGTCCACCAGCACGGCCAGCTTCACGCTGGCCGGGCGGCCGTAGTCGAACAACTCGTTGATCACGGCGCGCAGCGTGCGGCCGGTGTAGATCACGTCGTCGATGAGCACGATGTCGGCGCCCTCCACCTCGAAGGGCAGCACGGTCTGCCCGCCCGCGGCCAGCCCGCGGGTGGAGAAATCGTCGCGGTGCAGGGCCGAGGAGATGATGCCCGGCTCGCCGGCGAGGCCGATGTCGCGTTGCAGCCGCTGCGCCAGCCACGCCCCGCCGGAGGTGATGCCCACCAGGCGGGTGCGTGGCGAGGTGCACAGGCGTTGCACGCCGTGGAGCATGTCGTCGTAGAGCGCTTCGGCATCGAGAAACAGTGCGCCGCTTTCGGAGGAGGTCATAGGCTTCGCAGAAACTGGTCGAGGATCACGCAGGCCGCGCCCGCATCCGCATCGCGCGCGCCGTCCTGCAAGGCTTCGGTGGTGCTGTAGCGCTCGTCCACCTCGAACACCGGCAGCCTGAAGCGCTCGCGCAACTGGCGGGCGAACTTCTGCGCGCGGGCGGTGTTCTCGTGGGGCGCGCCATCGGGGTGGCGGGGCACGCCGACGACCAGGGCGTCGGGCTGCCATTCCCGCACGCGCTGGGCCACGGCATCGAGCCGTGCGGCCGCGGCCGCGGCGGCAATCGTGGGCTGCGGGCTGGCCTGCCGCAGCAGCCGGTTCCCCACCGCCACGCCGGTGCGCTTGGCGCCGAAATCGAGAGCGAGAAAGGTCTGCAGGCGCGGGTCGACGGAGCCGGCAGCGTTCATGCGCGGCCCGCAGTCGGCGAAAGCATGGTCGGGTCGATGCCCAGCAGCGCCAGCGCCTGGGCATAGCGCTGCTCCACCGGCGTGTCGAAGATGACCGCCGGATCGGCCTGCACGGTGAGCCAGCTGTTCTCGATCAGCTCGGATTCGAGCTGGCCTTCTTCCCACGCCGCATACCCCAGCGTCACCAGCACCCGCCGCGGCCCGGCACCCGAGGCGAGCGCCTCGAGCACGTCCTTGGATGTGGTCATCTCGATGCCGTTGCGCACGGCCAGGGTCGAGGCGTAAACCGTGCCATCGTCCGGGTGGTCGGGCGCGGCCATGCTGTCGTGCAGCACGAACCCACGGTCGGTCTGTAGCGGGCCGCCGTTGAACACGGGCAGATCGGAGAGATCAGGCCGGCGCAGCGGCAGATCCACCTTGTCGAACAGGCCGCGCAGGTTGATGTCGCTCGGCTTGTTGATGATCAGGCCCAACGCGCCTTGCGCCGTGTGCTCGCACAGGTAGACCACGCTGCGCGCGAACGTCTCGTCCTCAATGCCGGGCATGGCGATGAGGAAGTGGTGCGTCAGGTCGACACAGGCAGAATCGCGGGGCATGGAGGAATTCTAGCCATGAACACCCGGCCCCCTTTTCACAGCGGCCTGATGTGGTTCCGGCGCGATCTGCGCGCGCATGACAACGCCGCGCTCTCGCACGCGCTGCGCAGCTGTGGGCGGGTCTACTGCGTGTTCGTGTTCGACCGCGACATCCTCGACCCGCTGCCGGCGCAGGACCGCCGGGTCGGTTTCATCCATGCCAGCGTGCTCGAGCTCGACGCCGAACTGCGGCGCCTCTCAGGCCAGGCGCAAGCCGGCCTGATCGTGCGGCACGCACGCGCCAGCGCCGCCATCCCCGAACTGGCCGAGGCCCTCGGCGTCGAGGTGGTGTTTGCCAACGAAGACTACGAACCCGACGCGCTGACCCGCGACGCCAAGGTGCGCGGCGCGCTCGCCGCGCGCGGTGTGGCGCTGCACCTGTACAAGGACCAGGTCATCTTTGGCCCCAGCGAAATCCGCACCCAGCAGGGCCGCCCTTATGCGGTGTTCACGCCCTACAAGCAGGCCTGGCTGCGCAGCCTCACCCCCCAGCATCTGCAGCCGCACGAGGTCGCAGCCCACGCTGCCGCGCTGGCGCCGCGGCCGGATGTGGCGATGGGTGAAGTCCCCTCGCTCGCGGCCATCGGCTTCGAGCCGTCCGCGCCCGAGGTGGCGCGGCTCGCACCCGGCGCCAGTGGGGGCCGTCGCCTGTTCGAGGATTTTCGCGCCCGCATGGCGCGCTACGACCGCACCCGCGACTTTCCCGCCATCAAAGGCCCGAGCTACCTCAGCGTGCATCTGCGCTTCGGGACGGTGTCGGTGCGTGAACTCGCGGCGGCCGCCCATGCCGCCGCGCAGGGCGAGGACGGCGCCGGTGCCGCCACGTGGCTGGGGGAACTGATCTGGCGCGAGTTTTATTTCCAGATCCTTGCCAGCCATCCGCAGGTGGTCACGCACAGCTTCAAGCCTGAGTTCGATGCCATCACCTGGGAGCATGGCGCCCGCGCCGACGCCGCCTTTGCCGCCTGGTGCGAGGGCCGTACCGGCTACCCGCTGGTGGATGCGGCCATGCGCCAACTCAAGCAGACCGGCTACATGCACAACCGGCTGCGCATGGTGGCGGCCAGCTTTCTCATCAAGGATCTGGGCATCGACTGGCGACGCGGCGAGCGCTACTTTGCGCTGGCGCTCAACGACTACGACCTCGCGGCCAACAACGGGGGCTGGCAATGGTGCGCTTCCAGCGGCTGCGATGCACAGCCTTGGTTTCGCATTTTCAACCCGGTGGCACAGAGCGAGAAGTTCGACCCCGAGGGCCGCTTCATCCGCCGCTACGTGCCCGAACTCGCCGAATTGCCACCGAAGCTGATCCACGCACCATGGACGGCGCGCGCCGTCGATCTCGCGGCCGCGGGCGTTCGCCTGGGCGAAACCTACCCCGCGCCGCTGGTGATGCACGACGAGGCGCGCCGCCGCACGCTCGAACGCTACGCAGTGGTCCGGAAAAACGAAAACCCGCGATGACGGCAGGGCCGCCAATCGCGGGTGGATGGAGTCAGCCCCCTCAGGCAGTGACGGCCGCTTCGGTGTAGCGACGGATCAGGCTCAGCAGTTCCTCTTCCGAGTACGGCTTGCCCAGGTAGTGGTTGACGCCCAGTGCCTGCGCATGCTCCCGGTGCTTCTCGGCGATGCGGGAGGTGATCATCACGATGGGCAGATCCTTGAGCGCGGCGTCGGCGCGGATGTTCCGCGCCAGGTCGAAACCGTCCATGCGCGGCATCTCGATGTCCGAGAGCACGATGGCCGGGCGCTCCTCCTGCAGACGCTCCAGCGCCTGCAGGCCGTCGGCCGCCAGCGCCACACGGTAGCCCTCGCGCTGCAACAGGCGTTGCGTGACGCGGCGCACGGTGATGGAGTCGTCCACCACCAGCACCAGGGGCACGCGGGGAGCCTCCGGAACCACCGGCGTCGGGGTCGTCGCGCCGACGCTCTCGGTGGCCTGGGCCTGCAGCGCAGCGGCCGCAAACTCGCGGGCCTGTTCGCCGTACACCGTGGCCAGGGCCACGGGGTTGTAGATCAGCACCACGGCGCCGGAGGCGAGCATGGTCATGCCCGCGAGGCCCGGCAGGCGTGCCAGTTGCGGCCCGAGGTTCTTCACCACCACTTCCTGGTTGCCGAGCACGTCGTCGACGTGAACGGCCACGCGCTGGTCCGCGCTTCGGAAGATCACCACCGGAATGCTGCGCGCCGGGGGCTCCTCGCTGCGTGCCGAGGCCATCAGCAGGGCGCCGGACCAGAAGAAAGGCAGCCGTTCCCCGGCGAACTGCAGCTCGCCGTCGCGGTACGCGCGCTCCAGCTCGGTGGGCGTCACGCGGCGCACGATTTCCACCAGGTTGGCCGGCACGCCGATGGTCAACGCGCCGGTGCGCATGATGACCACTTGCGTCACCGCCGTGGTCAGCGGCAGCACGAGCTTGAAGCGGGTGCCCTGGCCGGTTTGCGTCGTGGTTTCGATGCGGCCACCCATGGCCTGGAGTTCGGCCCGCACCACGTCCATGCCGACGCCGCGCCCCGCGAGCTCGGTCACTTCGCTGGCGGTTGAGAAGCCGGACATGAAGATCAGATCGGCGGCGGCCGCTTCGCTCAGCGGCTCGTCGGGGCGGAGCAGCCCTTGCTGCACCGCCTTGGCCCGGATGCGTTCCAGATCGAGGCCCGCGCCGTCGTCCGCAAACGTGACGGCCACGTCGTTGCCGGCCTGCTGCACTTCGATGGTGATGCTGCCGGTGGCCGGCTTGCCGACCGCCTCGCGGGCGGCGGGCGCCTCGACGCCGTGCACGACGCAGTTGCGCAGAATGTGCTCGAAGGCACCGGTCATGCGATCGAGTACGCCGCGGTCCATTTCGATCGAGCCGCCGACGATGTCCAGCTTGACTTGCTTGCCCGTGTCCTTGGCTGCCTGGCGCACGACGCGGTAGAGGCGCTCGGAAATGCCCTCGAACTCGGTCATGCGGGTGCGCAGCAGGTCCTGTTGCAGCGCGCGGGTCTGGCGGGCTTGGGCGATCAGATCGTCTTCGGTGGCTTCCACCGTGCGCGTGATGGCGCGCTGCACCGTGGCGACGTCGTTGACGGACTCCGCCATCATGCGGGTGAGCTCCTGCACCCGGGTGAAGCGGTCGAACTCGAGCGGGTCGAAGTTCTGCTGCGTGTCCTTGGCCTGGGCCAGGCGCGACTGCATCTGGCTCTCAGCCTGCAGTTCGATGTCGCGCAGCTGCTGACGCAGACGTTCGAGGTTGCCCGTCAGATCGTTGAGCGAGCCGCGCAGCTGCTGCAGTTCGGCCTCCAGCCGCGAGCGGGTCATCATCACCTCGCCGGCCTGGTTCACCAGTCGGTCGAGCAGTTGGGCGCGCACGCGCACCATCTGGTTTGCGGCTGCCCGGACCGACGCGGTCAGCAGCGGCGCAGGCAGCGCAATGTCGCCACGCGCGCGTCGGGACGGCTCGGCCGCGACCGTTGGTGCACTCGGCGCCTCGACGCCGGCCGGCAGCGGGGCAGGCGTCGACAGCGGTGCCGCGGCGGCCAGCTCCGGCATGGGCGCTGCCTGAGACGCCGGCTCGGCCATGGCGGCGTCCTGCGCCCGGCGCAGGGACTCGAACCGCGCCTCGAGCAGGTCGAGCCGGGTGAGCAACTGGTCCACGTCCTCGCCGACGACGGTGACGCTGCCCATGCTCTCGATCTCGGACTCCATGCGGTGGGCCATCTCGCCCAACTGAAGGGCACCGGCCAGCCGCGCGCTGCCCTTGAGCGTGTGCAGCGTGCGCAGCACTTCCGAGCGCGCCGAGGTGTTGTCCGGACGCGCCGCCCATTGGCGCAGGGCGCCGCCCAACCGGGGCAACAACTCCAGGGCCTCTTCCTCGAAGATGGGGAAGAGGTCCGGGTCGAGGACGTCGTTGATCTGGGACGTTACCTCGGCGATGTCGGCAAGCCGATCCTCGAGCGCCGGCGCGACCCGAGGAGGCATCTCGACGGCGACCGGCTGCGCAACTTCGGGCGCCTGGGGCACGAAAGACACAACCGACGTGTCCGTCGTGGTCGGGCTGGGCGGCTCGGCCACAGGTGGCGCCGCAACGGTCAAGGGTTCAGACACGACCGGCGCGGGCTCGATGATCGGTTCGCCAATGGCCTCGGCAACCGCCTCTTCGATGGCTGGCGGCTCCTCCGGTGGCGCGAACTCGAGCGACTTCAGCGCGGCAAGAACCTGCGGATCGGGCTCCTTGAGGAAACCGGCTGCGAACTGGTGCAGCAAACGGCGGATGTCCTCGGCCGCCTCCTGCAGAACCGCGGCGTGGGAACTGCCGCCACCCGGGTGGTCGTGCAGCCGGTGCAGCGTGTGTTCGAGCGTGCGTGCCAGGTCCGACAAGGCTGTGAAGCCAACGGTTGCCGAACTGCCTGCGAGCGAATGCGCCAGCGCCTCGGCGTCGGCAGGGACGGGGCGATCCGCTTCCAGCGACCACTCCGCCAGGACCGTCGTGAGTCGGCGCGACCATTCGTCGGCCTCGTTGAGGTAGACGTTGTAGAGCGGAATGCCAATGCGCAAGCCGCCAATCGTCCGGAAAGCCTCCTCCTCTTCCGCCGGCGAGAGCTCCGTGGCGGGTTCGAGCGCCGTAACGGGCTCCTCGGGTGTCTCAATGGACAGGGCTTCGATGCCGGGGAGAACGGGCACCTCAGCGACCGGTTCGGCGTGCATCTCGACCGGAGCCTGCGCCGGAGCGAGCTCCGGCGGCCAGGCGAATTCATCGGCCGAGGCTGTCGACTCGACGACGTCGAGACCGGACACCGCAAGGGTCTCGTCGGATGGTGTGGCTGCGGCTTGGGCTTCGACTGGAGGTGCCGACATCTCGAGCGGCAGCGACAGGTCGGGCGCAACGACTTCCTCGACGCCGGGCTCGGCGGGCTTCTCGGGAGGCGCTTCGACCGCGGGTTCCAGGACTTCGGCAGACTCGCCGCCGAACAGTGGGAGATCGAGGACCCGTTGCTCGTTGGTGAACGCCTGTGCGAGGCGCTGGAAGGGAGGCGCTTGCCAACCCTGCTCTGCGTTGGCGGCAATGGCTGTCGCCCAGTCGCCGAAGGCCTCGAGGGCTTTCTTTGACAGATGGCAGAGCTCGGCACTGGCGGGTCTGTGCTCGGCCAGCCAGCCGTTGAGCACCTGCTCCATGGACCATGCGGCTTCGCCGAATTCCGACAGGCCGACCATGCGGGAACTGCCCTTGAGCGTGTGGAAGGCACGCCGCAAGGTGGTGAGCTGCTCGAGGTCGGCAGGGCTGTGCTGCAGTTCCTCGACCGCGGCCAATCCGTTGCCGATGACCTCTTGGGCTTCTTCGAGGAAGATGCTGCGGAGGTCGTCTTCCTCGTCCGAGGGCGCAGCCGGCGCAGGCGGGCTCGCTGGCGTGGCGGCGACCGGCGCGAGGGGTTCGGCAGTGGGCGGCTCGGCCGCAGGCGGCTGCAACGGGGGCAGCTCGAAGTCGATGCCGGGCAGGCTGGCGGCTTCCTCGGCGTGCAGATGTTTCACCGCCTCGGGCAATTCGAGCGGCAGGTCCAGCGGCGGCAAGGTGGGCTCGAACGCCGCTGCGTCGGGGGATACGGCCGCGACCGACGCAGCGGCTACAGGCTCGGGGGAGAGCGTCGGCGCAGCCGCAGGCGAAGGGGTCGATTCCAGTGGTGCGGCGCCAGCTTCGGGCTCGCTGCGGCCCATGACGGGGCGCAGTTCGCCACGCTCGGCATCGAAGGTGAACAGCTTCTTGGCCAGCGCCGGCTGGTAGTTGAGCATGTCCAGCAGGAACCCGAGCGCACCGAGGTTGTTGGCCAGGCCATCGAACAAGGACTGCAGATCGGCCGGAGATTGGGCGGCTCCGTCGTGCAGCAGCCCCTCCACGCCGGCGCGCATGTGCAACACCGCCTGCGTGGCCTGGTCGAGGCCGAGCACGGAGAGGACACCGCGCATCTGCGACAGCAAGGGCGGCACGGTGCTGAGGACGCTGTGGTCTTCCGGGTGACGGAAGAACTGGTCCAGCGCTTTCTCCGCCTCACCGAGCGTGACACGCAACTCGCCGATGACCGTGCCCATGGTCTGGCGGTCACTGACGCGGCGGTACAAATCCTCCATCCAGGGCGTCAAGGGCTCGCTGGCACCGCCGGCCAGAACCCGACGCAGGCGCTCGGCCAGACGGGCCGAGCGCTCGCCCAGTTCAGACTCGTCGAGATTGCGGTCGGCGAGCGCCGCCTCGAGGTAAAGCACCGAGGTGGCCACCTCGAGCGCGAGTTCGGCGTCGGGCGCCTTGCCGGAGCGTGCCGTGGCTTCGGCGGCTTCCCGCAGGACGTGCGCCAGGCCCTCGCTCTGCGGGTGCAGCTTGACGATGGAATCGCTGAACAGCGAGAACTGGTCGACCAGACCGCGGCTGGCCGCGAGATTGCCACCGGAAATGCCCGTCCAGGCTTCCTTGGCGGCTTCGATCCGTTTGCGGGCCTGAATGCGCAACGCCGGATCGACGCGGCCGTAGCGCCGTTGCTCGTAGTCGACGGATTCACCGGTGCCCAAGCCGTACGCCGTGCACACCCGGTTCAACGCTGGGGTCTGGGCGGAGCGCTTCGGAGCGGCGATGGCACAGAAGAACAGCAGGTCCTTGGCCAGCCGCTCGGAGACGCGCGTGTCACCCTTGGTCCACGACGCATACTGAACCAGAACCTGCGAGGCCGCGCGTTTGACGTACAGATCGATGGGAATCAGTTCCTGAGCAACGGCTTCGAAGACGGCTTCGGCCAGCGACCAGAAGCTCGCGCCGTGGTCGTCCTGGGCGGTGGCTCCGACCGCGCGGCAGCACTCGGCGAGCTGCGCGGCACTCGAGCGGTCGGCACGTTGCATGAGCGCGAGAACGGCCTGGTCCACCACGCGCCGATCCGGCAGCGTGTCCACCGAACCCGCCGCGTGGGCTGTGCGCGGACCGACCGGGCGCCAACGCCATTGGGCTTCCCACAGATCGGCAGGGTGTATCCGCTCGGCGCCGCTGAGCAACTGCACGTCGCGGTACTGGGGGAACAGACCGACGGCCGAGGCCTGATGACCATCGAGCAACAGCTCAAGGTACTCGACGAGGGCGAAGCTCGCGCGTTCGACGGCATCCACGGCCTGTGCCGTGCATTTCTCGGGTCGCTGGACGAACACCGCAACCGCCGACTCCATGGCGCGCAGCACGCGAGCCGGCGCCGCAAGCCCGACCATTTCGGTGGCGCCAACGGCCTGGTGCAGCTGCTGCCGCGCCATCCGCAGCTGGCTCAGGTCCAGCGTGCCGATGTCGGCGCCGGTCAGTGCCTCGGCATCGCGCAGGTGGCGGCGCAGCGACTTGGTCGCCGCATCGAGTGATTTGCGCAGCTCGTCATGGACCCAGGCCAGAGGGCCGAGATCGACAGTCGACGCATCGGAGGCGTTGTGGGGGGTGTCGGCGTCGATGTGCATGTTGATCAATCAGTCACCAGGCGATGGGCGCACACGCGGTCACGGCAGAGCCGGCGATCAGGCGATCTTGAACCGGGCAACGGACTGGCGCAGTTCCTCGGCCATGCGAGAGAGCTCACGCACCTGCGCCGCCGTGGAGCGGGTGCCTTCACCGGCTTGCTCGGTCACCGCGAAGATGTGCTGGATGTTGCCCGCCACCTCGTTGGCGGACGACGCTTCCTGGGAGGCGGCCTGAGAAATCTGCTCAATGAGCTCAGCGAGTTGCCGCGACACACGGTCGATTTCGGACAGGGCGGTACCCGCGTTGTCGGACAGCTTGGCCCCTTCAACCACACCCTGGGTGGAACGCTCCATGGCGGCCACGGCGTCCTGCGTGTCGGTCTGAATGGTCTTCACCAGCGCCGAGATCTGGCGCGTGGCGTCGGCGGAGCGTTCGGCCAGCCGCTGCACTTCTTCGGCCACCACCGAGAAGCCGCGCCCTGCTTCACCGGCCGAGGCGGCCTGGATGGCGGCGTTGAGGGCGAGCACGTTGGTCTGTTCGGTAATGTCCGAGATCAGGTCGGTGATTTCACCAATCTCCTGCGAGGATTCACCGAGCCGTTTGATCCGCTTGGAGGTTTCCTGAATCTGGTCACGGATGGCGTTCATACCGCCGATGGCGTTCTGCACGGCTTGCAGGCCGGATTCGGCGGCTTGCAGCGATCGGCGCGCCACCGCGGCGGATTCCTGCGCTTGTGCGGACACCTGGTTGATGCGCGCCGCCATGTCGAGCACCGATTGACCGGTTTCGCGAATCTCCCGCAGCTGTTCGGTGGAGGCAGCCAGCAGTTCGGTGGAGGTGGACTCCACCTCGGTCGTCGTCTGCGCCACCCGGGTGGCCGTGCTCTGCACGTTACCCACCAGCAGCCGGAGTTCTTCCACCGTGTAGTTCACCGAGTCGGCGATGGCGCCGGTGATGTCCTCGGTCACCGTGGCTTCCTGCGTCAGGTCACCTTCAGCGACGTTCTGAAGTTCATTCATCAATCGCAGAATGGCCGCCTGGTTCGCGTCGTTGATGCGCTTGGCTTCCTGCTCCTGCGCCAGGGCTTCCTGACGCTGGCGTTCGGCGATGGCCTGGCGGCGGCGGCTGTCGAGCAGTTGGACGTAGGCGAGGCCACCGGCGGCGCCGAGGGCGATCAGCGCGGAGACGATCAGCAGGAGCAGCGAGCCCGCGCCCAGACCGGTGCGCTCGGAGAGCTGCGCCTGGATCTCTTCCAGGCCTTTGCGCAGGGGTTCGCTGTCGGCCAGGATCACGGACTGCGCCTCGCGCGCCGAGACCAGGCCCTGCAGGTTGCCCAGAATGGCACCGGCCTGCGCGCGGGTGTCTTCGTACAGCTTGAGCAGGGCCTCGAGGCGCTCGCGGGTTTGCGGATCCTTGGTGCCGGCCAGACGCAGTTCGGGGCTGCCGTCGAGCAGGCCCTGGGCGATTTCCTTGAAGGAGTTCAAGTCCTTGCCGAGCAGGAACACGGCTTCCGGGCTCACGCCCTCCATGGTGAGGAACTCGTTGGCGGACTTGCCGATGCGCTGCGTCAACATCACGAGCTGGCCCGCTGCCGAGATGTCGGCCGCGGGGGCGTTCTGCTGCAGCTTCAGGGACGAAATCGTCTCGGCGATCTCAAGCAGGTCGGACGACTGGCGGTTGATGGTGCGCAGCGCCGCGCCCACCTGCGTCAGGATCTTTTCCTGCTTCATCACGGTCGCTTCGCTCTTCTCGGCGCGTTCCACAAGCGGCAGCAGAGATTCGACCTTCTCGATGGTGGCGGCGCCGGAGACCGGGCTCAGGTCGAGCGCAGGGTCGCCGTCCTTAAGACCGCGAACCGTCTTCACCAGCGAGTCGCCGCTCTCGCGCACTTCGGGGAAGGCCTGCGGGCTGCCCACCAGCGCCTGCGACACAGCCTTGGCCAGACGCTGCGATTGCATGAGCGCCTGACCGGTGGCACCCACCTGTTTAGCCACCGTGTCGGCCTGGCGGAGGGCGACGAAGGTCACGGCACCGAGGACCACCAGGGATACGCCCAGCACGGCCGAGAGCACACGCTGGTGTTGTGCGGCCGAATGGCGGCCCAGAATGGGCAGACTGACGGCGTCGTCAGCGCCGTCGCCGACCACCTCGGGCGCGGGCGGCTGTACGTCACGGCTCTCGCCGAAGTCGGCGGTGCTGAGCTGCTCGGACTCCAGGCTCTGGGTGCGCTCAAGGGCCGAGGCGGCGACGGAGCTCGCGTCCATACTGGCGCCGGCGTCCACGCTGGTCTTGGATGTCGATCCGGAGCGGCCCAGCATTTTGTTGATTTGGTCGGTGATGGACATCTTGACTGCCTTTCAGTTACTCAAGCACTGATACTCAGGAACGCGGGGAAGAGAGCGAGCGACTGCAGGTTGATTTCCTGCCAAGAGGTGCCTTGCTCGTCGGTGTAGCGGTGGCCGAAATAGGGGGGTGCGTTGGCCGGGGGGTCGGATGATTCCACGAAGGATTCGACGCCTTTGAGGCCCGCGAGGCGGTCGACGAGCAATGCGCAGTTGACGCCGAGGGCTTCGTTGAGCGAGACGAGACGGCTCTGCGCCTGCTGCAGTTCGTTGCGCGGCGCCGATTCGCCGCCGGAGATGAAGGCGCCCAAGTCCACGACGCCGCTGATGCCGCCGCGCAGGTTCACCACCCCGGCGAACCACGGCTGTGCGTGCGGTACGCGCTGCGGGGCGGACCAGGGAAAGATTTCACCGGCGTGGTTGAGGGGGAACAGGTAGCCGACACCCTGGGCGTACACGGCCAGCCACGACGCTGCGCCGCCAGCCGCCCGTGCCTCCTGGAGTCGGCTGGCGAGCCGGCTCTGGAATTCCCGAAGTGCGTCGCGGTTGGCCATGAAGTCAGTTCAATGCCTTGATCTTGCTGAGCAGCTCGTTCGCGTCGACGGGCTTGGTGACATAGTCGCGTGCGCCCTGGCGCATGCCCCAGACGCGGTCGGTTTCCTGGTTCTTGCTGGTGCACATGATGATGGGCACGTCGGCGAACTGCGGGTCGCGCGAGATGGCGCGCGTGAGCTGGAAGCCGTTCTGGCCGGGCATGACCACGTCCATGAGGATGAGGTCGGGCTTGTCCTCGCCGAGGCGGCGCATGGCGTCATCGGCGTTCTCGGCGGTGGCCACGGAAAAACCGTTCTTGCGCAGAAGGTCGGACAGGAACATCAGTTCGGTTTTGGAGTCGTCGACGACGAGCACCTTGTGGATGGCCATGGTTTCACTCCTTGTGGGTCGTGCCAAACTGGCGGACTGCTTGCAGCAGCTGGTCTTTGGTGAAGGGTTTGGTCAGATAGTCCTGCGAACCCACCATGCGGCCCCGGGCTTTGTCGAACACGCCGTCCTTGGACGAGAGCATCACCACCGGAACCGAGGAAAAGTTCACATTCTTTTTAATGATGGCACAGGTCTGGTAGCCGTCAAGGCGCGGCATGAGGATGTCGCAAAAGATAATGTCGGGCTTGAAGTCGTTGACTTTGGACAAGGCATCGAAGCCGTCTTCCGCGAGCATCACCTCGTGCCCGCCTTGTTTGAGGAAGATCTCCGCACTGCGCCGAATGGTGTTGCTGTCGTCGATGACCAGCACCTTGTGACCGGGCTCGGTGGAACTCACGTCGCTGCTCTCCCGCCTGTGTGTGCACGCGCCGAAGGGTGGCGCGCGTGCTGTCGGTTGGTTGGGTTCAGATGCGGACCATTTCGAAGTCCTCTTTGCGGGCGCCGCATTCGGGGCAGGTCCAGTTCATGGGGACTTGCTCCCACGGCGTGCCGGGGGCCACGCCGTGCTCGGGGTCACCGAGGCTCTCGTCGTAAATCCAGCCGCAAATCAGGCACATCCACGTCTTTGTTTCAGTCACAGCTTAAAAGGCCTTCACATAGAATGCAACGATTGTATCGGTGCGGTGTGGCGCTTTCGCCCCGCTCGTTGCCGTCGCGGATGCTTTCTGGCCTATGAATTTCCCTGATCCCGCCCCGGGCGACGAACCGGCGGATGCGAGCGACGCGCCACCCCCAGGCGTGCTCGTGGTCGACGCCAACGACCCGACCGGCGCCGGCGGGCTGGCGGCCGATCTGCTGGCCGTGGCTTCGGTGGGCGCCCATGCGATGCCGGTGCTCACCGGCGCCTGGGTGCGCGACACCACCGGCATCTTCGATTTCCAGCCGCTCGAAGAAGACGCCGTGGTCGCGCAGGCGCGCACGGTGCTCGAGGATGCGCGCGCGCGCACCATCCGCGTGGGGTTTGCCGGCAGCGCCGAGGTGCTTGGCGCGCTGGCCGAGCTCGCCAGCGACTATGCGGACGTGCCGGTGATTGCGAGCATGCCCGACCTCTCCTGGTGGGACGAAGCCCACATCGAGGCTTACCAGGATGCGTTTCGCGAGCTGCTGCTGCCGCAGGTGACGCTGCTCGTGGGCAACCATGGCACGCTGGCGCGCTGGCTGTTGCCCGACTGGACGCATGACCGAGCGCCGACGCCGCGTGAACTCGCGCGCGCCGCCGCCGAGATGGGCACGCCCTATGTGCTGGTGACGGGCATGGGCCAGGCCGACCACCGGCTGGGCAATGTGCTGGCGTCGGCGCAGAGCACGCTGGGCAGCGAGTCGGTGGAGCGGTTCGAGGTGGCGTTTGCCGGCGCCGGGGATACCCTGGCCTCGACGGTGGCGGCCTTGCTGGCCACGGGCTGCGACCTGGTCGCGGCGTTCCAGGAGGCCTTGCAATACCTCGACCGCAGCCTGCAGGCGGCCTACCGCGTGGGCATGGGGCAGCTGGTGCCCGACCGGCTGTTCTGGGCCCAGGCCGATGATGAAGAACCCGGGGAGGCGGACGACGCCTCCGACGCGGGCTCGATGACCGATCTGATGGAATCGCCTTTCAATGACACCCGACACTGACCCCCAAGACCTCAACCTCGCGCTGTTCGAGCGCGCCCGCCGCGTGATTCCGGGCGGGGTGAACTCGCCCGTGCGGGCCTTCCGTGCCGTGGGCGGCACGCCGCGCTTCATCACCCGCGCGCAGGGCGCCTACATCTGGGACGCCAACGGCCAGCGCTACATCGACTACATCGGCTCCTGGGGGCCGATGATCCTCGGCCACGGCCATGCCGCGGTGCTCGAGGCGGTGCAGAAGGCCGCACGCGATGGTTTCTCTTTCGGCGCACCGACCGAGCGCGAGATCGAGCTGGCCGAGGAAATCCTGCGCCACGTCCCGTCGATGGACATGGTGCGGCTGGTGAGCTCGGGCACCGAGGCGGCGATGAGCGCCATCCGGCTCGCGCGCGGTGCCACCGGGCGCAACAAGCTGGTGAAGTTCGAGGGTTGCTACCACGGCCATGCCGATGCGCTGCTGGTCAAGGCTGGCTCGGGCCTGGCCACCTTCGGCCATCCGACGAGTGCGGGCGTGCCGGCCGTGGTGGCGCAGGACACGCTGGTGCTGGAGTACAACAACCTCGCGCAGCTCGAGGAGGCCTTCGCCCTGCACGGCGCCGACATCGCCTGCCTGATGATCGAGCCGATCGCGGGCAACATGAACTTCGTGCGCGCGTCGGTGCCCTTCATGCAGCGCTGCCGCGAGCTGTGCAGCCAGCACGGCGCGCTGCTGGTGTTCGACGAGGTGATGACCGGCTTTCGCGTGGCGCTGGGCGGCGCGCAAAGCCTGTATGCGCGGGCGATTCCCGGCTTTGCGCCCGACCTCACGGTGCTGGGCAAGGTCATCGGCGGCGGCATGCCGCTGGCGGCCTTTGGCGGCCGGCGCGCGGTGATGGAGCAACTCGCGCCGCTGGGCCCGGTGTACCAGGCGGGCACCTTGTCGGGCAACCCGGTGGCCACGGCCTGCGGGCTGGCCACGCTGCGTGAGATTGCGCGCCCCGGCTTCTACGAGGCCCTTGCCGCCAGGACCCGTGCGCTGGTGCAGGGCCTGCAGGCGCGCGCGGCGGCTGCGGGCGTGGCGTTCAGTGCGGACAGCGAGGGCGGCATGTTCGGCTTCTTCCTGCTGCCCGAGCTGCCGCAGAACTACACGGCGGTGATGAAGAGCGACGGCGCGCGCTTCAATCAGTTGTTCCACGGGCTGCTCGCGCGCGGCGTGTATGTGGCGCCGGCGCTGTACGAGGCCGGCTTCGTCAGCGCCGCGCACACCGACGCGGACCTGGCGCAGACCCTCGATGCCGCCGAGGCGGTTTTTCAGGCACTTCAATAACGATAGCGCAACCCCACCGGTTGGCGCTGGGGTTCGGCGCGAAACATCAAAAAAGCGGCCCGCGGGCCGCTTTTTTTCGTCCGCGGGCGATGCTTAGGGCAACGCTGAATAAGTCCCCGCGATGGCGCGCGCCTGGCCGCGGGATGGGGTGCGAGGCGCAGAGCGCAGCCATAGCGGGGGCTATGGCGAGCATCTGCAACGAAGCAAACCGCCCGCCGCCAGGATGCGCGGCGCGCGAGGGACTTGTTCAGCGTTGCCTTAGTGCCGGAAATGCCGCACACCGGTGAACACCATGGCCACGCCGCGCTCGTCGGCCGCGGCGATGACTTCGGCGTCGCGGATCGAGCCGCCGGGCTGGATGATGCAACTCGCGCCGGCATCGACCACCACGTCGAGCCCGTCGCGGAAGGGGAAGAAGGCGTCGCTCGCCACCGCCGTGCCCTGCAGCGACAGGCCGGCGGCCTGCGCCTTGATGCTGGCGATGCGGGCCGAGTCGAGCCGGCTCATCTGGCCCGCGCCCACGCCCATCGTCATGCCGGCTTTGCAGAAGACGATGGCGTTGCTCTTGACGAATTTGGCGACCTTCCAGGCAAACAGCAGGTCGTCGATTTCCTGCTCAGTGGGGGCGCGCTTGGTGACCACCTTGAGTTCGCTGCGCTGCAGGCTGTGGTTGTCGGCGCTCTGGATCAGCAGGCCCGAGCCCACGCGCTTGACGTCATGCGCGTTGAGCCCGCGCGCCCAGGGCGTGGCGCCGGCGGGGTCGATGCCGTCGAGCGGGATTTCGAGCACCCGCACATTGGCCTTGGCCTTGAGGATGGCGAGCGCCTCGGCGCTGTAGGCCGGCGCCATCAGCACCTCGACGAACTGCTGGCTCACCGCCTGCGCGGCGGCGGCGTCCACCGGCTGGTTGAAGGCGATGATGCCGCCGAAGGCGCTGGTCGGGTCGGTCTGGAAGGCTTTGCGGTAGGCCTCCAGCGCGTCGGCGCCCACCGCCACGCCGCAGGGGTTGGCATGTTTGACGATGACGCAGGCCGCCGGCGCGTCGGCTTCTGCGCCGAAGCTCTTGACACATTCCCAGGCCGCGTCGGCGTCGGCGATGTTGTTGTACGACAGCTCCTTGCCCTGGAGCTGCCGCGCCGTCACCAGCGAGCCCGGCGCGGGGTGCAGATCGCGGTAGAAGGCGGCGCTCTGGTGCGGGTTCTCGCCGTAGCGCAGGTCCTGCAGCTTCACGAAGCGGCCGTTGCTCTGGCCGGGGAATTCGTGGCGGCGCGGCACGGCGGCGGTGTCGTCGAAGTCGATGGAGGAGAGGTAGTCGCTGATGGCCGCGTCGTAGTTGCTGATGCGGTTGAAGGCGGCTACCGCCAGCTCGAAACGGGTGCGCAGCGTGAGGCCGCCGGCCTGCAGTTCGGCGAGCGCGCGGCCGTATTGCGAGGCGTCGGTCAGCACGGCCACGTCGCGCCAGTTCTTGGCCGCGCTGCGCACCATGGCCGGGCCGCCGATGTCGATGTTCTCGATGGCGTCGGCCAGCGTGCAGTCGGGCCGGGCGACGGTGGCCTCGAAGGGGTAGAGGTTGACCACCAGCAGGTCGATGGTTTCGATGCCGTGCGCGGCCAGCGCGGCCATGTGCTCGGGCAGGTCGCGGCGCGCCAGCAGCCCGCCGTGCACCTTGGGGTGCAGGGTCTTCACCCGGCCGTCGAGCATCTCGGGAAAGCCGGTGAGCGCCGCCACCTCGGTCACGGGCAGGCCGGCGTTGGCCAGCAGCCGGGCGGTGCCGCCGGTGGAGATCAGGCGCACGCCCATCTGGTGCAGCGCGCGGGCAAATTCGAGCAGGCCGGTTTTGTCGGAGACGGAGAGCAGGGCGTTCATCGGGCAGGGCAAGCAGCGAGGCGGGAGAGGTTGGAGAAAGTGGGTGTGGGGTCGCGCGAGAAGCTCACTCGAGCAGGCCGTGCTCGAGCAGCTTCTTGCGCAGCGTGTTGCGGTTGAGCCCGAGCCACTGCGCGGCGCGCGACTGGTTGTTGCCGGTGCGCTGCATCACGTCTTCGAGCAGCGGCCGCTCCACGGCCTTGACCACCATGTCGTAGAGCGCGCCGGGCTCGGTGTCGCCCAGGTCGCGGAAGTAGCTGGCCAGGTTGGCGCGGATGCAGGCGTCGATGGTGGAGTTGCTCATGCGACTTCGGGCAGGGGTTCGGGCTGGGCCGCCGCGGCGGCGGGGCTGAGCCGCTCGGTCTGGGCGGCCAGCCGGTCGAGGTAGTCGGCCACGGCGGCGTATTGAAGCGCGGCGGTGTCGAGGGTGAGCATGCGCTGGCGGAACACTTCGGCGCCGGGCCAGCCGCGCACATACCAGCCGATGTGCTTGCGCGCCGAGCGCACGCCGGCGTGCTCGCCATAGAAGGCGTAGTGCTCCTGCAGGTGCTCGAGCAGGGCGCGGCGCACCTCGGCCACCAGCGGCGGGGCGAGGTGCTCGCCGGTGCGCAGGAAGTGCTCGATCTCGCGGAAGATCCACGGCCGGCCCTGCGCGGCGCGGCCGATCATCAGCGCGTCCACGCCGGTGTGGCGCAGCACGGCGCGCGCCTTCTCGGGGCTGTCGATGTCGCCGTTGGCCACCACGGGAATGCGCAGCGCAGCCTTGACCGCGGCGACGGTGTCGTATTCGGCCTCGCCGCGGTAGCCCTGCTCGCGCGTGCGGCCGTGCACGGTCAGCAGCGCAATGCCGGCGGCCTCGGCGGCACGGGCGATGCGCAGGGCGTTCTTCTCGGCCGCGCACCAGCCGGTGCGCATCTTCAGCGTGACCGGCACGCCCCGCGGCGCGCAGGCGGCCACCACGGCTTCGACGATGGCCAGCGCCAGCGCCTCGTCCTGCATCAGTGCCGAGCCGGCCCATTTGTTGCACACCTTGCGCGCCGGGCAGCCCATGTTGATGTCGATGATCTGCGCGCCGCGGTCGATGTTCCAGCGCGCGGCCTCGGCCATCAGCACGGGTTCGGTGCCGGCGATCTGCACCGCAATCGGGCCCGCCTCGCCGGTGTGGTCGGCGCGGCGCTGGGTCTTCACGCTGTCGCGCAGGTCGGGCCGCGAGGTGATCATTTCGCTCACCGCATACCCCGCACCGAAGCGGCGGCAGAGCTGGCGAAACGGCCGGTCCGTCACCCCGGCCATCGGGGCGACGAACAAGCCGTTGGCCAGGGCATGGGGGCCGATGTGCATGGGTGGTGAGCGCAGTGGGCGAAAGGGCAGGCCGGGGCGTTGCAGCGGCGGCTCGCGGTCTGACAACCGGGGAATGGCGGCTATTGTATCTGCTCACTTTTTCAGCAGTCTGACGCCGCTAACCGGTGCCGATACACTGCCGCGCACCATGCCCGACTGGTTAACGCATCTCCTCGCCCTGCTGGCCTTGCCCGAGTATGGGTTGAGCACGGTGGCGGTGGTGTCCTTCATCTCGGCCACCTTGCTGCCCATGGGTTCGGAGCCGGCGGTGTTCGGCCTGGTCAAGCTCAACCCCGATCTGTTCTGGCCGGCCATTCTGGTGGCCACGGCCGGCAACACCGTCGGCGGCGCGCTCGACTGGTGGCTGGGCCGCGGCGCGCTGGCACTGGTGGAGCACCGCCGCCATTCCACGGTGCATGTGAAGGCGCTCGACTGGCTCGAACGCCTGGGGCCGAAAGCCTGCCTGCTGTCGTGGCTGCCCGGTATCGGCGACCCGCTGTGCACCGTGGCCGGCTGGCTCAGGATGCCGTTCTGGCCCTGCGTGGGCTACATGGCCATCGGTAAGTTCCTGCGCTACCTGGTGATGACCGCGGGGCTGCTGCACCTGTTCCCGGGTGGCTTGTCCTGGGTGTCCTGATGCTCTGTTATTGGTAGCGAAGCAGCACCGGTTGGCGCTGGGGTTCCTGCAGAAAGACCAAAAAAGTGCTGCTGGCCGCCTGCAGGGCCGATCAGACGTTGAACAGGAAGTTCATCACGTCGCCGTCCTTGACGACGTAGTCCTTGCCTTCGGCGCGCATCTTGCCGGCGTCCTTGGCGCCCTGCTCGCCGCCGCAGGCGATGAAGTCCTCGTATGCGATGGTCTGCGCGCGGATGAAGCCGCGCTCGAAGTCGCCGTGGATAACGCCGGCGGCCTTGGGCGCGGTGTCGCCGATGTGGATGGTCCAGGCGCGCACTTCCTTCTCGCCCACGGTGAAATAGGTCTGCAGGCCCAGCAGCTTGAAGGCGGCGCGGATCAGGCGGTTGAGGCCGGGCTCGTCCTGGCCCATCTCGGCGAGGAACAGGGCGCGGTCTTCGTCGCTCATGTCGGCCATGTCGGCTTCCATCTTGGCGCAAATGGCCACCACCGGGGCGTTCTGCGTGGCGGCGTAGTCCTTGAGGCGCTCGAGCAGCGGGTTGGCCTCGAAGCCGTCCTCGCTCACGTTGCCGACGAACATCGCCGGCTTGGCGGTGATGAGGCACAGCGGCTTGATGAGCGCGCGCTCCTCGTCGCTGAGCTCAAGCGTGCGCACCGGGCGGCCTTCGTCGAGCGCGCCCTGCACCTTGGTGAGCACTTGCACCAGCTTGGCGGCTTCCTTGTCGTTGCCGCTCTTGGCGGCCTTGATGTAGCGCTGCAGGCTCTTCTCCACCGTGCCGAGGTCGGCCAGGCACAGCTCGGTCTGGATCACCTCGATGTCGGCGATCGGGTCCACCCGGCCGGCGACGTGGATGACGTTGGGGTCGTCGAAGCAGCGCACCACGTTGATGATGGCGTCTGTCTCGCGGATGTGTGCGAGAAACTTGTTGCCCAGCCCCTCGCCCGTGCTCGCGCCCGCGACCAGGCCGGCGATGTCCACGAACTCCACGATGGCCGGCACGATGCGCTCGGGGTGCGCAATGTCGGCGAGCTTGCGCAACCGCGGGTCCGGCACCTCGACCACGCCCACGTTGGGCTCGATGGTGCAGAACGGGTAGTTCTCAGCGGCGATGCCGGCTTTGGTCAGCGCATTGAACAGGGTGGACTTGCCCACGTTGGGCAGGCCCACGATGCCGCATTGGAGGCTCATGAAGGGCTTTCGGGAATGGGGGAGGGAAAGCGCTTGATTTTACCGGCGCCCTGCAGGCTGGCTGGCCGGCTGCGACGCCGCACGGCCGCCGCCTGCAGGCGTGGCGCGTGTCATCGCGGGGGTTTGCTCAGCGTTGCCCTCAGCCGAAGGCCCAGTCGGCTGCCACCGGCTGCCCCACGCGCAGCACCTGCCCAGCGCCTTCGAGCACGATGGCGTTCATGCCGAAGGTGAGGGCGCCGTCGAGCCGGGCGTCCGCGCGGTAGCCGCGCAAGGTGTCGCCAACCGCGGTGCCGCGCGCGCCGCTGTCGGGGTCCACGTCCGGAATGGGACAGCGTGCGCAGGGTTTGACCAGGGCCAGCCGCACGGTGCCGGTGTCGGTGCGGATGCGCAGCTCGGCCAGCCGGTCTTCGTCGTGCGGCTCCACGCCGCCGAGCACCAGGTTCGGCCGGAAACGCCGCAGATCCACCGGCGCATGGCCCGCGGCGGCCAGCCGCTCGTTCAGGCCGACGAGCGAGGCGCTGCTGGTCACCAGCAGCGGAAAGCCGTCGGAGAACAGATTGGGCGCCTCCACGCCGCCCGTCCAGCGCCGCGAGGACAGTCGCCGCACCTCGGAGTCGAAGCGCACCAGGCGCAGCCGCTGCCCGGTGAAGTCGCTGAACCACTGCGCGGCCAGATCGCCCATGTCCCAGGCGTCGACCTCGTCGTCCCAGATGCGCACCCGCGCCGGCGCCTCCACCGCGTCGGCCGCGAGGTGCAGCGCGAGCATGCCCGGCGCGCGCAGCACCACGTCGCTGACGCCCAGCCGCGGCACCACCCGCGCCAGTTGGGGCAGTTCGCGCTGGGTGACGAATCCGCCAGCCTCGTCCACCAGCATCCAGGCGCGGTCCAGGTCCAGTCCGGCCTCGGTCAGGAGCGCCTCGCGCACCGCCACGCCCGCGCAGGACTTCACCGGGTGCACGAACAAGCCCTCCAACTGCGCGCAGACCCCGCCCTCATGCGGGGCAAGCGCGGCAGCGGGATCGGCGGCAGGGGAGGGGCGGTGTTCCGACATCGGGGGGCATGGCCTTCATCAAAGCCGGCGATGGTAGCCCGCTTCTACAATCGTACCCATGGTCGCCACCCATGACATTTGCATCCGCGGCTCGGGCATCGTGGCCCGCACGCTGGCGCTCCTGCTCGCGCGCGAGCGGCTGCGCGTGGCGCTGGCCACGGGCGAGGCGGCGCCGTCGGCCGCGCCGGACGTGCGCGCCTATGCGCTCAACGACGCATCTCGCGCACTGCTCGACTCCCTGCGCTGCTGGCCCGCCGTGCAGGACGCCACACCGGTGCAGCGCATGGAGGTGTTCGGCGACGACGGCGGTGCCGTGCACTTCGACGCCGCCGAGCAAGGCGCGGCTGCCCTGGCCTGGATCGTGGACGTGCCCGCGCTCGAAGCCTTGCTGGCCGACGCCGTGCGCTTCCAGCCGCGCATCGAGCCCGTCTCCCAGCCCGTCGAGGCGACGCTGACCGTGGTCTGCGAAGGCCGCGCCAGCGCCACGCGCGAGGCGTACGGCGTGCAGTACGAGGCCACGCCGTACGAGCAGCATGCGATCGCCACCCGCTTGCGCTGCGCCAGGCCGCACGGGCAGGTGGCGCGGCAATGGTTCGCGGGCGTGGAGATTCTGGGCTTTCTGCCGCTGGGCGGACCGCAGGGCGACACGGTGGCGGTGGTCTGGTCGGTGCCGCCCGCGCGGGCCGAGGCCTTGCTGGCCGAGGACGAAGCCGGGTTCTGCGCCGCCATCGAGGCCGCCAGTGGCAGCGCCCTGGGGGCGGTGCAGCTCGTGGCCGAGCGCGCACGCTGGCCATTGCAGCTCGCGCGCGCGGCCCGCTGGGTCGGCCCCGGCTGGGCGCTGGCCGGCGACGCCGCGCACAGCGTGCACCCCTTGTCCGGCCAGGGGCTCAACCTGGGCCTGGCCGACGCGGCGGCGCTGGCGCGCACCCTGCATGCACGCGAGTACTGGCGCAGCGTGGGTGACCTGCGGCTGCTGCGCCGCTACGAGCGCGAGCGCGCCGCCGACGTGTGGCTCACCGGCAGCGTGACCGACGCCTTGCAGCGCCTGTTCCTCGCACCCGGCGACGCGGCGCGTACGCTGCGCAACCGCGGGCTCTCGGGCTTCGACCGCGCCGGCTGGCTCAAGCACTGGGTGGCGCAGCGCGCGATGAACCTTTCCGCCGCCCGGACACTCCCACCACACTGACACCGAGCCTGCCCACCGGCAGCCATCCATCCTGTTTTCTCCCACCTCCGACCCGAAAGCCTTTCATTCATGTTCCGTCTGACCTCTCGCGCGCTGGCGCTCGCCCTGCTGGGCCTCTCGTTCGGCGCCCTCGCGCAGGAAGCCACCATCCGCAAGAACCTGGCCGAGCGCCTGCCCAACCTGCCCAAGATCGAGGAGGTGAGCAAGACGCCCATGCCCGGCCTGTGGGAGGTGCGCATCAACGGCAGCGAGCTGCTCTACACCGACGCCGAGGGCAACTACCTGATCCAGGGCACGCTCATCGACACCCGCGCCAAGCGCAACCTGACCGAAGAGCGGCAGGACAAGCTCAGCGCGGTCGACTTCGCCGCACTGCCGTTCAAGGACGCCTTCACCACCGTGCGCGGCGACGGTTCGCGCAAGATCGCCGTCTTCGTGGACCCCAACTGCACCTACTGCAAGAAGTTCGAGGCCGACCTGCAGAAGGTCAACAACGTCACCATCCACACCTTCCTCTACCCCATCCTGAGCAAGGATTCGGCCGAGAAGTCCCGCGGCATCTGGTGCGCCAAGGACAAGTCCAAGGTCTGGGACGACTGGATGCTGCGCAGCGTGCCCGTGCCCGAGGCCGCCGCCGGCTGCGACGCTGGCGCGGTATCGCGCAACGTCGAGTTCGGCCGCAAGTACCGCATCACCGGCACGCCCACGGTGTTCTTCGCCGACGGCTCGCGCGTGCCCGGTGCGATCAACGCCGCCCAGCTCGAGAAGCTCATGACGCAGGCGCAGTCCGCCCCGCAGGGCGCTGCGTCGCAGGCCAAGCGCTGATCTCACCCCAGCGCCCCAGCGCCCGCCGCATGAGCACGAGCCCCCACGCCGCCACCGAGCGCCTCATCCTCGCCCTGGGCTACGGCGGCCTGCTGCCGTTCGCCGGCCTGGCGCTGCTGATGTGGCTGGTGGACGCGGAGCTGGTGCCCTTCGTTGCGCTGGCGCTGCAGGGGTACGGCGCAGCCATCGTGTCGTTTCTCGGCGGCATCCACTGGGGGGTGGGCCTGCGCTATGCGGCCACCCACATCGAGGGCCATCGGTTTCACCTGGTCTGGGGCGTCGTGCCGGCGCTGCTGGCCTGGGTGGCGCTGCTGATGCCGGCCTACGCCGGGCTGCCCGCGCTCGCGGGGGTGCTCGTGTTGTGTTACCTCGTGGACCGGCGCACCTGGGCCGACGCCGGCCTGGCGCACTGGCTGCCGCTGCGTTTTCGCCTGACCGTCGTGGCGGCGCTGAGCTGCCTGCTCGGCGCGGCGGCGACCTGACCCCCCATTGCTCCCATGACCGCCCCCTCCGCCCCGGTCCGCTACCGCATCGAAGCGGCCGATCTGCACGCGCACCTCTGGCGCGTCACCCTCTCCATCGCCGAACCGGCCGCCGTGCAGGAGCTGATGCTGCCGGTCTGGATACCGGGCAGCTACCTGGTGCGCGAGTTCGCCCGCCATCTGCAAGGGCTGCAGGCGCGGCAGGGCGCGCGTGTGCTCGGCGTCACGCAGCTCGACAAGTGCCGCTGGCAGGTGATCTGCAACCCGGCGCAGCCGCTCACGGTCGAGTACACGGTGTGGGCGCGCGATGCCTCGGTGCGCGCGGCCTGGCTCGATGCCGAGCGCGGCTTCTTCAACCCCACCAGCCTGTGCCTGCGGGTGCAGGGGCTGCATGCGGCGCCGCATGCGCTGGAGCTGCCGGCTCCGGCCTTCCCCAAGGGCTGGCAGGTGGCCACGGCACTCACGCCGGCGCGCACCGACGCGCGCGGCTTTGGCCGCTACCTCGCGCAGGACTACGACGAGCTGGCCGACAGCCCGGTGGAGCTGGGCGCGTTCTGGAGTGGCGCGTTCACCGCCTGCGGCGTGCCGCACCGGTTCGTCGTCAGCGGCGCGCCGCCGAGCTTCGATGGCGAGCGGTTGCTGGCCGATGCGCGGCGCATCTGCGAGGCGGCCATCCGCTTCTGGCACCCGCGGGGTCGCCCGCCGCATGATCGTTATGTGTTCATGCTCAATGCGGTGGATGACGGCTACGGCGGCCTGGAGCATCGCCACAGCACGGCGCTGATCGCCTCCCGGCGCGACCTGCCGCGCCTGGACGAGCGCGCCGCGAGCGAGGGCTACACCACCTTGCTCGGTCTCGTCAGCCACGAGTATTTCCACACCTGGAACGTCAAGCGCCTGCGTCCTTCTGAGTTCGCGCGCTATGACTATGGGAGCGAAAACTACACCCGGCTGCTCTGGTTCTTCGAGGGCTTCACCAGCTACTACGACGACCTGCTGCTGCGCCGCGCCGGCCTGATCGACGACGCAACCTACCTCAAGCTGCTGGGCAAGACGGCGCAGCAGGTCGCGCAGACGCCGGGGCGTGCGGTGCAGTCGGTGGCGCAGGCGAGCTTCGACGCCTGGGTCAAGTACTACCGGCCCGACGAAAACACCCTCAACGCCACGGTGAGCTACTACACCAAAGGCGCGCTGGTGGCGCTGTGCCTGGACCTCACGCTGCGGCGCGAGGGCAAGGGTTCGCTCGATGCGGTGATGCGCGCGCTGTGGGCCACGAGCCGCGGCGGTCCCATCGACGAGGCCGCCATCCGCGCGGCGCTGCAGGCGGTCGGTGGCCGTCCGTTCGATGCCGAGCTCGACGCCTGGGTGCACGGCACCGGCGAGCTGCCGGTGGCCGAACTGCTCGCCGCGCACGGCGTGCGGCAGGAGTCGGACGCCGCCGGCTGGGCGCCGCGCCTGGGCCTGCGCGCCAGCGAGACCAATGGCATCAAGCTCACCGCCGTGCTGCGCGGGGGCGCGGCCGAGCGCGCCGGCATGGCTGCGGGCGACGAGTGGCTGGGCGTGGAGGCGGCCGCACCCGGCAGCGCGGGCTGGCGGCTGCGCAAGCTCGACGATCTTTCGCTGGTGCTCGCGCCGCAGGCGCAGACCTGCACCGCGCTGGTGGCGCGCGACGCCCGCCTGCTGCGCCTGCCGCTGGCCCTGCCGCCGAAAGCCCATGCGCCGCGCCTGGCCGTGGCCGATGCCACCGCGGTGGCGGCCTGGCTGGACGGCGCCGGCCCGCGCCGATGAAGCCGCTGCGCGCGCTGTGGCGGCTGCTGCGCGGCCTGGCGCATGTGCTCGGCGGGCTGTTCACCATCCTCTGGTGGTTTCCGCGGCTCGCGCCCTCGCACCGTGAGGCGCGGGTGCAGGTCTGGGCGGCGCAGCTGCTGGCCATCTGGGGTGTGCGGCTGGTGGTGCGCGGCGAGGTGCCGCGCGCCGGGCCGGTGCTGATGGTGGCCAACCACATCTCCTGGCTCGACATTCCGGTGCTGCATGCGGCGCGGCACTGCCGCTTCGTCTCCAAGGCCGACGTCAAGCGCTGGCCGCTGATCGGCCGCATGGCCAGCGCCGCCGGCACGCTCTACATCGAGCGCGAATCCCGCCGCGACGCGCTGCGCACCGTGCACGGCATGGCGCAGGCGCTGCGCGAGGGCGAAGTGGTGGCCGTGTTCCCCGAAGGCACCACCAGCGAGGGCACCGACGTGCTGCCCTTCCACGCCAACCTGCTGCAGGCCGCGATCGCCACCGACGCCCCGGTGCTGCCGGTGGCGCTGCAGTTCCTCGACACGCGTGGCCGGCCCACCCCGCGGCCGAGCTACGTCGGCGACGACAGCCTGCTCGGTTCCATCTGGCGCACGCTGGGCGAGGACGTGGTCGCCGTGGTGCATTTCGGCGCGCCGCAACAGGCCCAGGGCCGCGACCGGCGCGCCTGGGCCGCCGACCTGCGCGACGCGGTGCGCGCCCTGCGCCAGGGCGAAGCGCCCCCATCGGACCATCAAAAAAGATAGCGTAACCTGACCGGTTGGCGCTGGGGTTCCGTCGAAAACACGCCGAACGCGGCCTGCGCGGGCGTTCCCGGCGGCTGCGCAGGCTCGGTGCGCCGTGCGCGGGGTGCGGGTCGGGCCCGATTGGCCGAATCTCGGCTCTGCTGCACAATGATTTGCATCATGTCCGCATTCCTGCTGCGTCAGAACCGCTGCCGATGAACAAGCCCAAGACCCGGGAACCCGTCCCCGCCACCGACGAATCCGACCAGGTGTTCGAACTCGCCGCCGAGGTGTTTCGCGTCATGTCCGCGCCGATGCGGCTCAAGATCATCAGCAGCCTGTGCAACGGCGAGAAGAACGTCGGCGAGCTGCTGCGCGAGATCGACACCACCCAGCCCAACATGTCGCAGCACCTCAACACGCTCTACCAGTCCGGCGTGCTCGGCAAGCGGCGCGAGGGGGTGCAGATCTACTACCGCATCATCGACGACCGCGTGGCCACCCTGTGCCGCGCGGTGTGCACGCAGATCGCCATCGACACCGACCTGCCCTCGCCGATGGGCTCGGCCTGAGTGCCGCCTGCGGTCTCACACTGCCCGCTGATTCCGTCGGAACGCCCCGCGCACAAGGGGTGGGGGCGCTGCTGCATGCGCGAAGTTCGGGCGATGCCCTGGCGGCCGGGGGACCGGGATGCGGACGGCTCGCGCGCGCGGTGCCCGCACGACGTCTGACGGCGGGCTGACGCGAGGTCTCCGGGGTTTCCCCGGTGTCGCGCGGGTTGCATTCCTTTACCATTCCCCGTGAAATTTCGTTGATCAACATCAATGAAACTAGACGGGGCCGCCGGATTTTTGCGCCACCCGCCGGCGCATTCCAGGTCTCGTCGGGGTCTCGCCCTGCGGCGTTCGGATTCACACAGAGGAGATGACATGAAGGTCTTGAAACAGTGGGCGATCGGTGCCCTGGTGGCCGTCGGGCCGTGGGCCGTAGCCATGGCGCAGCCCGTCGATGCGGTGCAGCTGCGCAGCTGGGCAGCCGCCTGCGCAAACTGCCACGGCACGCACGGCGTGGCCGAGAAGGGCATGGAATCGCTCGCCGGGCAGAACAAGGACGAACTGCTGAAGAAGATGCTCGACTTCAAGTCCGGCCGCAAGCCCGCCACCCTCATGCACCAGATCGCCAAGGGCTACACCGACGAGCAGCTCGGCCAGCTCGCCGGCTATTTCGCCGCGCTCAAGAAATAAGCAGGGAGACCGCACATGAAACGTCGTCAATTCGTTCAAGGCGCCGCCCTCGGCGGTGTGCTCGCCAGTTCCGCCCTGTTCTCCGGCTGCGCCAGCGTCGGCGGCAACAAGCCCAAGGTCGTCGTCGTCGGCGGCGGCTACGGCGGTGCCACGGCGGCGAAGTACCTGCGCATGTGGTCCGAGGGCGGCATCGACGTCACCCTCGTCGAGCCCAACCCCACCTTCATCTCCTGCCCGATTTCCAACCTCGTGCTCGCGGGCCTGAAGTCGATGGACGACATCACCGTCAGCTACGACACGCTGGTGAAGAAGCACGGTGTCACCCTGGTGCGCGACCGCGTCGAGGCCATCGATGCGGACAAGCGCCAGGTGCGTCTGGCTGGCGGCAGCACGCTGGCCTATGACCGCGTCATCGTCTCGCCCGGCGTGGACTTCATGTGGGAATCCCTGCCCGGCATGGCCAAACCCGGCGCGCAGGACCAGGTGCTGCACTCCTGGAAAGCCGGCCCGCAGACGGTGGCGCTGCGCAAGCAGCTCGAAGCCATGCCCGACGGCGGCGTCTATGCGCTGTCCATCCCGCTGGCGCCCTACCGCTGCCCGCCCGGGCCGTATGAGCGCGCCTGCATGGTGGCCAACTACTTCAAGCGCGCCAAGCCCAAGAGCAAGGTCATCATCTTCGACGCCAACGACGACATCCAGTCGAAGAAGGCCCTGTTCCTCAAGGCCTGGAAGGACAACTACGACGGCATGATCGAGTACCGGCCCAAGCACCGCGTCACCGACGTCGATGCCGCCACCCGCACCCTCAAGTTCGAGTTCAACGAGGACTTCAAGGCGGGCGTGGCCAACGTGGTGCCCAACATGCGCGCCGGCGACATCGCGGTCAAGACCGGCCTGGCCACGGCCAACAACCGGTGGTGCGAGGTGGACTTCCTCACCTTTGAATCCAAGGCCGCGAAGAACGTGCACGTCATCGGCGACTCGATCCAGATCGCGCCGGCCATGCCCAAGTCCGGCCACATGGCCAACCAGCACGGCAAGACCTGCGCAGCGGCCGTCATCGCCCTGCTCAGCGGCAAGCCGGTGCCGGGCATGCCGATCTACAACAACACCTGCTACAGCTTCGTCACCGACGAAGACGCGGTGCACGTGGCCAGCGTCCACCGCTACGACGCGGAGAAGAAGACCATGCTGACCGTGCCCGACTCGGGCGGCGTCTCCAAGGCAGCGAGCGAGCTCGAAGGCCGTTACGCCCTCGGCTGGGCCCGCAACATCTGGGCCGACACGCTGGGCTGATCGGCGGCGGCGCCTCCAGGCGCCGTCCCCTCGGCCTTTCGCCGTGCCGCCCCCATGCCGGGCGGGGTCGCTTTTTCAACCGATGATTCGTTTTGTGAGCATATAACCATGCGACGCCTGCATCTGCTTCCCCTTCTTCTCGGTGCGTTCCTCGCGTCGAGCGCCCATGCGCAAAGTGACGAGGCGCGCGCGAAGAAAATCATCGGTGGCGTGTGCTTCGTCTGCCACGGCGCCGAGGGCGAGTCGTCCAGCGAGGTGTTCCCCCGGCTGGCGGGCCAGAACGCCGAGTACATCGCCAAGCAGCTCGACCACTTCAAGTCCGGCAAGCGCAAGAGCACGGCCATGGCCGAAATGGTCGCCAAGCTCAGCCCCGAAGACATGATGGCGCTGGGCAAGTTCTTCGAAAAGCAGAAGGTCGAGCCCGAGCCGGTGAAGGACGCCGACCTCGCCGGCGTGGGCAAGTACATCTACCTGCACGGCAACAAGTTCAGCGGTGTGCCTGCCTGCGCAAGCTGCCATGGCAAGGATGGTCATGGCACGGCCAGCCTGCCACGCCTGGCTGGGCAGTATGCGAACTACATCGAGACTCAACTCAAGCAGTTCAACAAGCGCGAGCGCACCAACGACAACGCGGTGATGCACACCATCGTCGAGAAGATGACGCCGATGGAAATGGCCGCTGTGGCGGAGTACATCAGCGGCAAGTGAGTCGGTTCGACCGGGCAGTGGCAGCCGCGCCGCACGCCGGACAGGCGTCGCGATGGGTCAGGGCGGCCACCCGCTGCCGCCCCTGTGAATTTCAGCGCGGCGGGTTCATGCCGCCGATGTAGGCGGCCACCGCGCGCATTTCCAGCTCGGTGAGCCGGTCGGTGACGAAGGTCATCGGCCCGGCGTCGTTCTTGCGCTCGCGCAAATGGAAGCGCTTGAGCTGGTTCTCCACATAGAGCGGATGCTGCCCCGCAAGACGCGGCAGGTGGGCGTTGCCGCGGCCAACGGCATCCTTGTGGCAGGAGGCGCAGGCCGGCACGCGGCTGAAGGGGTTGCCGCGCTCCCACACATAGCGTCCCACGCCCACCAGCAGGGCATCGGTGCTCGGGTGCGGTTGGGGCGTCTGCTGCTCGTAGTACTTGGCAATCGCCTCGATCTGCGCCGCGTCGAGCTCCTTGGACACCACATCCATCGCCACGTTGCTGCGGCGCCCGGCGCGGAAGTCTTCGAGCTGCTTGACGATGTAGCGCGCATTCTGGCCCGCGAGCTGCGGGAACTGCTCGTTCGTGCTCTCGCCGCGCTGGCCATGGCAGATACCGCAGCGCTGCGCGGCAAGCTCCACGATCGACGGCGGGGTCTGCGCGGCCGCCAGGGTGGAGATCGCCGCCAGGGCGAGGCCGGCAAGGGCCGTGCGGGCGCGGGACGGGCGGAGGGCGGGTGCAGTGCTCATGGTCTTTCTTCCTCGATCAATCGTAAACAGTGGGTTCGTTCACAGCTTCTCAGGGCGCCTTGGGTTGCACCGCAGGGTGCAGCGGGAAGCTGACGTTGGCCAGCTTGCCGTCGAGCAGCCAGTCCATGAAGCCGCCGCCAAGCCACATGCCGATCAGGGCCACCCAGGCGGTCAGCGCGAAGATGGCGCCGCCGGTCACGCCCGCACCCACGGCACAGCCGCCCGCGAGCATGGCGCCAAAGCCCATGAGCACGGCGCCGATGATGTAGCGGTGCATGCTGTAGCCGTCCTTGAAGCCCTCGACCTTGAAGTCGCGGCCCACCAGCGCGCCGATCAGCGAACCGAGGAACACGCCGGGCATCAGGCCGAAATCGAAGCCGATCTTGGGCGCGGGGTGGCTGAGCACGCGCATCAGCCACTCGGCCGAGGGGCCGCTGAAGGTCAGCCCCTGGATGTTGACCACCTCGAAGGTGTTCTGCGAGACCGCATAGCTGAACCACCAGGCCGCCGCCACGCACAGGCCCACACCGATGCCGCCCACCCATTTCCAGGTGCCGCCCACGCTGCGCAGGCCGAAGTAGAGTGCCGCCGCCGCCCACACCAGGCCGAAGGCCAGACCCGCGCCGTGGCCGGTGCCGGTGAGCGCGAGCAGGTCGCGCGCGGCGCCGCCGTCCACCGTCCACCAGCCGCTGATGGCTTCGCGCAGCGGTGCCAGCGCGCCGCCGAGCGCGGCCTGCGCGGTGACGGCGAAGATCAGCCCCGAGAGCAGCGCGCGCAGGTTTCCGTTGGCCGAGAGCACCAGCAGGCGGCTTGCGCAGCCGCGCGTCATGATCATGCCCGCGCCGAACAGCAGGCCGCCGATCAGCGCGCCCGAGAGGCTGCCGCGCGAGGCCAGCTGGCGCGAGGTGCCCACATCGAGCACGCCCAGCAGCGTGAGCAACTGGATGCCCACCACCGCCGAGGAAAAGGTGAGCAGCCACACGGCGAGCTTCTCGCCAAAGCGCCGGTGCCAGAACTCGATCACCGCCGAGCGCAGGCAAAACCGCGAGCGCTGCGCCATGAAACCGAACGCGGCGCCGATCAGCGCGCCTCCCACGGCGAGAACGGTGCCCTCGCCATAGGCTTCGACCCAATTTGCCAGACTCATGAGATTCTTCAATAATTCAGTGAGGATTGATACAAATGCTAGCGGCGCGCCGCCGCGCGATGTTGACGGCCGTCAAGCTTTTGCGCGAACGCGCAGTCCCGCAGGGCAACGGCCGGGAACGTCCGGCGCGCCCGCCGGGAACGCCCGCCGCGCGGCCGAATCCCACGACAACGATGCCCGGAGACCCCCCATGCGAACCCCATTTCTTCTTCAGGCCCTCGCGCGGCGCGCTTTCGGCGCGGTGCTGACGCTCGCGCTGGCGACCACCGCGCTGGGCGCGCGGGCACAGGCCGACAGCGCGCCGGTCAAGCCGGTGCAGGTCGCGCCTTCGGTGTATTACGTGGAGGGCCTGTCGGCGCTGGGTTCGAGTGCGAACCGCAACTTCATTTCCAACGCGGCCTTCGTGGTCACGTCCGAAGGGGTGGTGGTGATCGACGCGTTGGGCTCGCCCGCGCTGGCCGAGCAGCTGCTGGCCGAGATCGCCAAGATCACGCCGCAGCCGGTGAAGTACGTCATCGTCACCCACTACCACGCCGACCACATCTACGGCCTGCAGACCTTCCAGAAGGCCGGCGCGCGCATCATCGCGCACGGGGCGGCCAATGAGTACCTGAACTCCGAAACCGCGCGCCAGCGCCTCATCGCCTCGCGCCAGGACCTGGCGCCGTGGATCGACGAAACCACCCGCCTCGTGCCCGCCGACGAGTGGGTGCAGGAGGGCAAGACCTTCACCCTCGGCGGTGAAACCTTCGTGCTCAAGCATCTGGGCCCGGCGCACACGCCGGAAGACCTCGCGGTCTACCTGCCCAAGCGCAAGGTGCTGTTCGCCGGCGACCTGGTGTTCCGCAGCCGCATTCCCTTCGTCGGCCAGGCCGACAGCGGGCACTGGATCACCGCGCTCGACACGCTGCTGGGCTTCGACGCCACGCTGATCGTGCCCGGCCACGGCCCGCTGTCCAACGAGGCGCGCAAGGACATGCAGCTCACCCGCGACTACCTCGCCTACCTGCGCAAGACCATGGGCGAGGCCGCGCGCAACCTCGAGCCCTTCGAGTCCGCCTATGCCGCCACCGACTGGTCGGCCTTCGAGGCGTTGCCGCTGTTCAAGGTGGCCAACCGCATGAACGCCTACAACACCTATCTGCTCATGGAGCAGGAGGCCAAATGACCCGCATCCCCGCCACCGCGGCGCAGCCCGCCCCCTTTCCATCCGAGACGCCGGCCGGTGGTGTCTTGCCAGATGCTTTGGCGGCGCCCTTCACGCGGCGGCGCTGGCTGCAGACGGCGGGCCTCGCGGCGGCTGCGCCCGGGCTGCTGCTGTCGGGGGCGCCGGCCCACGCCGCGCACGCCGTGCTGCAACCCGCGGCGGACCTGCGCGCGCAGCTCGCGCAGGCGCTCAAGCGGGGTGAGCCGCTGGTGGTGATGGTGAGTCTGGAGGGCTGCCCGTTCTGCGTGGTCGCGCGTGACCATTACCTCGCGCCGCTGTATGCCGAGGGCCGCATCGAGGTGGTGCAGGTGGACAAGCGCAGTCGCCGCACCGCGGTGGATTTCGACGGCAAGCCCACCACGCACGACGAACTCTCCAACCGATGGGGCGTGCGCGTGGCGCCCACGGTGCTGTTCTTCGGCCGCGGCGGCAAGGAGGTGGCCGAGCGCCTGGTCGGGGGTTACCTGCCCGACTTCTACGCCGCCTACCTCGACGAGCGGCTCAACCAGGGCCGCGCGGCCGTGCGCCGGGCCTGACCGTCTGGGAGCGAACCGGCCGCGCCCGGTTCGCTCACACGGTCTGTGCGGAGGGCTTCGCAACGCTCCCCAGGGGGGCTGGGGGCCTGATGGCCTCTCCACGGCCTCCAGGCACACGGTCATTGGGGTTTTCACCCCTTACCCCAGCGCAAACCGGTGATGGGCTGCTATAAAAATTAAACTTGCCTCGATTGCCTCGGTGACCCCATGCGACAATCGCATGACGGAGACACGGTTTCAACGACGGAGCGCGCAAGCCCATGATTCCCATCAAGACCGAATCGGCCTGGAAAGGCACGTCCGACTGCCGCAGCTGCGGCATCCGCGAGATGGTGCTGTTTGCCGACCTCAACGAGGAGGATTTCGGTCTCATCCACGCGCCCATCGACGACCTCGACATCCGCGCCGGTACCACGCTCTACACCGAGCACGGCGCGGCGCAAGGCATCTTCACGTTGCGCACGGGCATGATCAAGCTGGTGCGCTACACGCCCGACGGGCGCCAGCGCATCGTGCGCGTGCTGCGCTCGGGCGACGTGGCCGGCCTCGAAGCCCTGGCCACGCAGCGCTACGACAGCGACGCCGTGGCGCTGACCGACATCTCCGTCTGCCGCATCCCGCTGTCGGTCATCCACACGCTGGGCTCGAACTCGCCGCGGCTGCACAAGCGGCTGATGGAGAAGTGGCAGCAGGCGCTCAAGGAGGCCGACGACTGGCTGGCCGATCTGAACTTCGGCACCGCGCGCCAGCGGGTGGCGCATTTCGTGCTCAAGATGCGCAGCGCCGCCGACGCCGAAATCGCCACCTTGTTCGCCCGCGAGGACATGGGCGCCATGCTCGACCTCAAGCTCGAGACTGTCAGCCGCGAGGTGAGCGGCCTGGTCAAGGAGGGCGTGATCGAGCCGCTGGACAAGCAGGGCCGCGTCTACCGCATCGCCGACCTGGCGGCGTTGCAGGCGATCTGACGGCACGCCAGCCGCCGTCAATAGTCGTCAAAGGCCGCCAAGTGCTTTCAACGGCGGTCCATGCCGCCCAGATGCCTGGATACGGCCGCCTGAGTGCCTTTTCATCCGCGCGCCTCAGCGCGTGAGGCTCATGAACAGCTGCGGCATGCGCTCGGGCAGTTGTTCCACCCGGTCGATGACGGTGTAGTGGTGGCCGAAGATGTCGCGCGCATAGCGGTCCGCGTTCGGGTCCAGGCTGATGGCGTGGCAGTGGATGCCGGCGCTGGACAGTTCCTTCACCGCCTCGCGCGTGTCGGCGATCAGCGCGTTGGCATCGGCCACGTCCACGTCGGCGGGTTCGCCGTCGGTGAGGATGAGCAGCAGCTTCTTGTCGGCCTGGCGTGCGCCGAGGTAGTGCGCGCCGTGGCGCAGGGCCGCGCCCATGCGGGTGGAGTGGCTCGCGCGCAGCGCCGCCAGCCGCGCCTTGGGCGTATCGCCCCAGGTTTCGGAGAAGCCCAGGATGTGCTGGTAGCGCACCTCGTGCCGCGTGTTCGATGAAAAGCCGGCGATGGCGAAGCGGTCGCCCAGCTGATCGATGGCCCAGGCCAGCAGCGCCACCGCCTCCTGCGAGAGTTCGAGCAGCGTCTGCGTGCCGTCGCCGGCGCGCTGGTTCAGCGATTCCGACAGGTCGAGCAGCAACAGCACGGCGATGCTGCGGCCGTCGGTGCGGTGGCTCATGTGGATGCGCGGGTCGGGCGTGTGGCCGGCGCGGAAGTCCACCAGGGCGCGCACCGCCACGTCGAGGTCGAGCTCGCTGCCTTCCTCCTGGTAGCGCAGGCGCACGCGGTCTTGCGGCTTGAGCAGGTCCAGCCAGCGCTTGAGCTCGCGCGCCAGGCCGGCGTGGCGGGCCAGCAGCCGGTCGATGACGGCGGCGTCGCCCGCGGGATGCAGCAGGTCGTAGACGCTGACCCAGTCGGGGCGGTAGGTCTGCGTGGCCTCGTCCCATTCGGGGTAGAGCCGCGGCGGCAGGCGGTCGACCTCCTCGGCCTCGGCGCTTCTGGGTTCGAGGTCGAAGCTCTCCTCCTCGTCGCCGGCTTCGATGAAGCGCCAGAGGTGGCGGTTGTCGTCGCGGTAGTCGATGACCGTGTCGTCGAAATGCACGCGGGCGAACTGGTCGCTCGCACGCCGCGTGGTGGCCACCCATTGCAGCGCCAGTTGGGCCATTTCGGCGCTGCTCGATTCGCTCTGGGCCAGCGCGGCGTGGAAGGCCGCGACGGTCTGCAGCAGCACCGCGTCGGTGTAGCCGTGCGCGGGGTCGAGAAAGGCGCGCGAGAGCATGGCCAGCCGGTGCCGCAGGCAGGAGGTGGTTGCGGGGTCGCAGGCCTCGGGTGCGGGGCGCGGATGCAGGGCGAGCAGGATGCGGCGCAGGCCGGGATAGCGCCGGCAGGCCAGGGCGTCGACCCGCGCATCCTCGAAGAACTCCACCGCCAGCCGCTGGAACGGGCTCCAGTTGTCGGCAATCAGCGCGCGGCTGTGTTGCCGGTGCGAGGCCATGTGCGCCAGCACCGCGCGGTAGCGGTCGATGCCGCGCACGCCGTGCGCATCGTCGAACACGTCGGGCACGCGCAGGCCGCGCGCGTCGTAGTACGGCACGGGCTGGCGCAGCTCGTCAAAGGCGGTGGAGTAGGGCACCAGCAGCGCCTCGTCCTCGCGCCAGAGCGCGCGCAGCGTGAGTTCCAGCGGCCGTTGCACGTCGGCGAACAAGGTGCCGTGGCGCTGGCGCTGCAGCACGGCCCGGCTGTCGGGCGAATGTAGGCCGAAGTATTCCGCCTGGCGCTGCGGGTGCGCGCCGTGGTGGCGGATGCCGTACTCCATCCAGCGCCGCAGGCCGCCGAGGGCCACCGCCGCCAGCAGCTTGGGCGCCACCCCGAGGAAGGGGATCAGGCCTGGGCTCTCGAAGGTGGTGTGGTGGCCGTGGATGGAGCCGCTGGTGCGGCGCATGAGCTCCACGCACAGCGCGAGGTATTGCTCCAGCGGCTCGCGCGCGCCCAGGCGCCGCGCCACGGCGGCGAGCGTCTGCATCAGCGGCGCGATGGCGCGGCCGTTGGGCGACTTCTGCAGCAACTGCACGGCGGCCATCAGCGCCGGCAGGCCTTGCGCATCGTCGCCCAGCGCATGCACCGCCTCGGGCCACTCCTCGAGGAACACCAGCATGGGCTCCACGCCGCGGCCGAGCTTGCCCAGCGTGCGCGCGGCATCGAGGTACGCGTCGAAGGCCTCGCCGTGCAGGCGCACGGCGGCCTGCGCCATCAGTGGCGCAAACACCTCGTCGACCTGCGCGAAGCGGGTGTCGAGCCGCGCGCGCCAGGCGGCGAGCTGCTCGGCGCCGGGCTCGGCAGGGCGTTGCGCGATGAGGAAGCGGTGGGGCACGGGCGGGGGCTCTGTCGTGCGCTCAGAAGTTGTGAATGAACCGGGCGCGTCCGAGCAGGCCGCCGAAAAGCGCCCAATCAAGGCGCAAAGCGCAGCCGTAGCGCGGGCCACGGCGAGCATTTGCAACGCCGAGTGGACGCTTTTGGGCGGGATGAGCGGGCGTGGCGGGTTCGTTCATAGCTTCTCAGGCAAAGACCGCGTCGATGGCGTGGTCCAGCGTGTTGCGGATGTCGGCGTCGTCGGTGATGGGGCGCACCAGGGCCACGCGGCAGGCGTCGCCGGGCTCCACGCCCTGGCGCATGAGCAGCGCCGCATGCACCAGCAGCCGGGTGGAGATGCCCTCGGCCAGGCCGTGGCCCTTGAGGGCGCGCGCGGCCTCGGCGATCTTCACCAGGGCACGGGCGCGCTCGGCGTCGATGCCGGTCTCGCCGACCAGGATGCGCGCCTCGGCCTCGGCTTCGGGGTAGTCGAAGTCAAAGGCGGCGAAGCGCTGCTTGGTCGAGGGCTTGAGGTCCTTCATCAGCGACTGGTAGCCCGGGTTGTAGGAGATGACGAGCTGGAAGTCCGGGTGTGCGCGCACCAGCTCGCCCTTCTTGTCGAGCGGCAGCACGCGGCGGTGGTCGGTCAGCGGGTGGATGACGACGGTGGTGTCGGCGCGGGCCTCGACGATTTCGTCGAGGTAGCAGATGGCGCCGATGCGGGCGGCCGTGGTCAGCGGCCCGTCGAGCCAGCGCGTGCCGCCGTCTTCGAGCAGGTAGCGGCCGACGAGGTCGCTGGCGGTCATGTCCTCGTTGCAGGCGACGGTGATGAGCGGGCGCTGCAGCTTCCAGGCCATGTACTCGACGAAGCGCGACTTGCCGCAGCCCGTCGGCCCCTTGACCATGACCGGCAGCCGCACCTCGTAGGCCGCCTCGAACAGCGCCACCTCGCGGCCCTGCGCCTGGTAGTACGGCTCCTCCTGCACGCGGAAGGACTCGGCAAGTGACATGGCTACTCCTGAATCAATAGCAAATGATGACCGATTGGCGCTGGGGTACGGCCTTCAGCGTCAAAAAAAGCCCCGGGTGGGGCTTTTTCGTGTCGGCGCCGGCGCCAATCACTTGTGCACGCCGAGCTTTTCGCGCCAGCCGGGGTAGAGCGCGTCGGCGTCCTTGGGGAAGGACTCGAAGGCGCGGGCGAATTCGCGGTGCTCCTTGGCCCACTCGATGGGGTCGGCCTTGGCCTTCCAGCACTCGTAGGCCTGGCGCAGGCTGCGCGCGCCGTCGGCCGGGCTGTCGATGTGGCCGTAGGAGCCGCCGCCGGCGGTGTTGATCACGTTGCCGTGGCCCAGGTTCTCGAAGAAGCCCGGCAGGCGCAGCGCGTTCATGCCGCCCGAAATGATGGGCGTGGTGGGCTTCATGCCGAACCACTCCTGGTGGTAGGCCGGGCCGGTGTAGCTGTCGCGCTCGATGATGTAGGCGATGGCGCGGTCGTCGGCGTCGCCCTCCATCTTGCCGAAGCCCATCGTGCCCACGTGGATGCCCGAAGCCCCCTGCAGGCGGCTGAGCTTGGCCAGCACATAGGCGGTGTAGCCGCGCTTGGAGCTCGGCGAGGTGACCGCGCCGTGTCCCGCACGGTGGTAGTGCAGGTACTGGTTGGGGAAGCAGCGGCGCGCGGTGGTGACCATGCCCGGGCCGCCGACGTAGCCGTCGACCAGGAAGGCCACCTTGTCGGCGTCGGGGCCGAAGGTCTCGAGGATGTACTCGCCGCGGGCGATCATCTCGTAGTGGTCGTCGGCGGTGATGTTGGCCGAGAAGATCTTGGCTTCGCCGGTCTTGTCCATGGCGCGCTTCATCGCGTCGTAGACCAGCGGAATGGTCTTCTTCATCGGCGCAAACACCTGGTTGCCCTGGGGTTCGTCGTTCTTGATGAAGTCACCGCCGAGCCAGAACTGGTAGGCCGCCTCGGCAAACGGCTCGGGGCGCAGGCCCAGCTTGGGCTTGATGATGGTGCCGGCGATGTAGCCGCCGTCCTTGATCGGGCGGCCCAGGACGCGCCAGAGGTCGGAGATGTCCTTGCTCGGGCCGTCGAACAGTTGGATGGCGCGCGGCGGCATGTAGAAGTCGTACATCTTGGCGTGCTGGATGTCGCCCATGCCCTGGTTGTTGCCGATGGCCAGCGTCAGGAAGGAGACGATCATCATCCGGCCGTCGGTGACGTTGCGGTCGAACAGGTCGATCGGGTAGGCGATGCGCATCTCCTCGGTCGCCTCGTCGATGTGGTAGACCAGCGCGTCAACGCCCTTGGTGAACTCATCGGTGGTGCACACCTCCACGTTCGTGCCGGTGGACGACTCAGCCGCGAAGTGCGCGGCAGCCTCGAGGTAGCCGTAGCCCGCCTTGGGCTTCATCTTGTAGGCCACGAGGATGTGGCGGCCGCCCTTGATGAGGTCTTCTTCCTTCAGGCTCAGGTCGGCGTAGCGGTTCGATTGATCCATCTGAATCTCCGGTGGTTGGATGAGATGGCGCGAATGTAGGCTCGCCTACCCATAAGGTAAATTCAATTTATCTTGTCAAGCAATCAGGGTTTTCTGATGAGTTGAGGAAAATCTTGATCCCTGTCAAGGTTGGGGTTAATCGGGCGAAGCCGATCGTCCCCTGCCTGCGGGCTGCGGAATCCGGCGGGGCCGTCGCCCTTGTGCGTCTGTCACGCGCGCGCGACGAGCCCGCCGCCGGTTGTGCCATGCTCTCGCTTCATGAGCCACACACCCCATTGCCGAGGAGGAACGAAACCATGAAGTCGGTCGCACCGACCGCGCCCGTGGGCGCTGATCATGCAGGGGGCAGCACATGAAGCTGCGGGTGGACTGGCGGGACCTCGCCGGCGGGCTTGCCTGCATCGCCATCGGCCTGTTCGTGGTGCGCTATGCCTCGCAGCACTACACCGTGGGCGAGACGGCGCGCATGGGGCCGGGGTTTTTTCCGGTCGTGCTGGGCTGGGTGCTGACCGGCCTGGGAGGGCTGATCGCGCTGCTGTCGCTGCGGCGCGCGGTGCAGGCGCTGGAGCCGCCACCGTGGCGGCCGCGTGCGCTCGCCGCCGTGCTGGCTGCGGTGGTGGTGTTCGCGCTGCTGGTGGAGCGCGCAGGCCTGGTGCCGGCCACGCTGGCGCTGACCCTGGTGGCCACCGCGGCGGAGCGCCCGTACCGCTGGCGGCGCTCCATCGTCCTCGGGCTGGCGCTGGCGCTGCTGGCATGGCTGATCTTCACCGTGGGGCTGCAGATGACGCTGCCGGCGTTTGCGTTCGCATGGCCTTTCGGGGGTTGAGGCATGGAACTGCTCACGGCCTTCATGGCCAATCTCTCGCTGGGCGCGCACGAGGCGCTGACCTGGACCAACCTCTGGTACTGCTTCATCGGCGTGTTCCTCGGCTGCCTGGTGGGCGTGCTGCCGGGGCTGGGATCGCTGATCGCCATTTCGCTGCTGCTGCCCATCACCTACCACCTGCCCACCACCGGCGCGCTCATCATGCTGGCCGGCGTGTACTTCGGCGCCGACTATGGCGGGGGCACCTGTTCCATCCTGCTGGGCGTGCCCGGCCATGCGGCGGCGGCGGTGGACGTTCTCGACGGCTACCCGATGGCCAAGCAGGGCCGCGGTGGCGTGGCGCTGTTCATGAAGAGCGTGGCGTCGTTCTGGGGCTCGGCCGTGGGCATCGTGCTGCTCATGCTGTTCGCGCCCCTGCTGGCCGAGGCGGCGCTCAAGTTCGGGCCGGCCGAATACTGCGCGTTGATGCTGCTCGGGCTGGTGGCGGCCTCCACCGTGGGGCAGGGCTCGCCGCTCAAGGGCGTGGCGATGATGGTGCTCGGGCTGATCCTCGGGCTGATCGGCACCGACGTGAACAGCGGCACCATGCGCTTCACCTTCGACGTGCCCGAGCTCTCCGACGGCGTGGGGCTCATCCCGATCGCCATGGGGCTGTTCGCCATCACCGAAGTCATCAAGAGCGCGGGCCAGGCGTCGGTCAGTCGGGTGGAGCAGAAATTCGGCCTGCGCGACCAACTCCCCACGCGCGAGGACTGGCGCCGCTCTTGGGGGCCGATGCTGCGCGGCTCGGGCCTGGGGGCTTTCTTCGGCGCGCTGCCCGGCACCAGCGGTGGCATGGCGACGTTTCTGTCCTACGCGATGGAAAAGCGCCTCTCGCGCACGCCCGAGCGCTTCGGCAAGGGCGCCATCGAGGGCATCGCCGGGCCCGAGGCCTGCAACAACGCTGGCGTGGGCACGGCCTTCATCCCGACGCTCACGCTGGGTATTCCGGGCGACGCCATCATGGCCTTGCTGCTCGCGGCGCTGACCATCCAGGGGATTCAGCCCGGCCCGCAGGTGATGAGCGGCCACCCGGAGCTGTTCTGGGGCCTGATCGTGAGCTTCTGGGTCGGCAACATCATCCTCGTCATCCTCAACATCCCGCTCATCGGCATGTGGGTGCGGCTGCTGAGCATTCCGTATCCGCTGCTCTTTCCCGGCATCGTGCTGTTCACCTGCGTGGGGGTGTACAGCACGCAGAACAACGTGTTCGACCTGTGGGTGTTGCTGGCCTTCGGTCTGCTGGGTTACCTGATGATGCTGCTGCGGCTCGAAGTGGTGCCGCTGCTGCTGGGCTTCATCCTCGGGCCGCAGTTCGAGGAGCACCTGCGGCGCACGTTGCTGCTCTCGCGCGGGGATTTCTCGGTGTTCATCGAGCGGCCCATCGCGGCGACGGCGCTCGGGGTGTCGGCGCTGCTGTTCGTCTGGACGCTGGCGAGCTACCTGCGCCGGCGCGACCGTATGGCCGCGCTCGAGGCGGCGAAGGCGGCGGGTTGAGGGGCGGCGCCCATCGGACTCAGCTCCAGCTGTCCATCAACCCGCCGGCCTGCTCGATGAGGAATTCCTTGAAGGCGCGGGCGCCGGGCGAGAGCTTCTTGTGCTGCAGGTGGGTCACGTACCAGTGACCGACCTGCGGCATGCCTTCCACGTCGATCAAGGCCATGTGGCCGGAGGCGAGCTCGTGCCGCACCGTGCGCAGCGAGAGGAAGCTCAGCCCCATGCCCGCCATCACGGCCTGCTTGATGGTTTCGTTGCTGGGCATCTCCATGGCCACGTGCAGCGGCGTGCCGTGCTCGGCGAACAGGCGTTCCATGGCCGCGCGCGTGCCCGAGCCGGGCTCGCGCACGACGAAGCGGTGATCGCGCAGCGCTGAGAACGCCAATTGCTTGCGCCGCACCAGGGGGTGGTTGGGCGCGGCCACGATGCCCAGCGGGTTGGTGGCAAAGGGCACGGCTTCGCAGGGCAGGTCGTCCGGGGCGCGGCCCATCACGACCAGGTCGGCCTCATTGCGGGCGAGCCAGGACAACACGTTCTCCCGGTTGTCGATCTTCAGCTGCACCTCGATACCTGGAAACTGCCGGCCAAAGCGCACCAGCAGCATGGGCACGAAATACTTGGCGGTGCTGACCACGGCCAGATCGAAGCGGCCGCGGCGCATGCCCAGGTGTTCGGCCATCAGCGCCTCGAGGTTCTTGAACTCCCCGAGCGCCTTGAGCGCCTGGGTGAGAAACTCCTCGCCAGCCTGCGTCAGCCGGATGTTGCGGCCCACGGGCTCGAACAGCGGCAGCCCGAACGCCTCCTCGAGCTGGCGCAGCTGCATGGAGACGGCGGGCTGGGTGACGAACAGTTTCTGCGCAGCCTTCGACACCGAGCCCTGGCGGGCCACTTCGGCGAAGGTGTGCATTTGTTTGAGGGTGTAGGGCCGCATCGCGCGCCTGAGAAATCTCAATTCATCAGTTTTTTCTGATGGCTCACAGAAAAAACGTGATTGGAGTTTATGGATTTGACACAGTACAGTCAAACCCGGTCGCATGGGTTATTGACCCCTGCGCTGGTCTCGCACCGCACAGTATCCCTCTTTTTGCAAGGATCCCCGGTCATGAACGCAGCCGCTTTGCAGGCGTTGATCTTTGACGTGGACGGCACGCTGGCCGACACGGAGAGTGCGCACCGTTCGGCGTTCAACCATGCGTTCGCCGAGCTAGGCCTGGGCTGGGAGTGGGACGAGCCGCTGTACATCCGCCTGCTCGAAATCTCCGGTGGCAAGGAGCGCATCGCGCACTACTGGAACGAGGTGCACCCGGATGTGAAGCCGCTCGACGGCCAGGCCATGTCCGAGACGATCGACCACATCCACGAACTCAAGACGGCCGCCTATGAGCGCGCCGTGCAGGACGGCGCGGTGGCGCTGCGCCCGGGCGTGCTGCGGCTCATCGAGTCGGCCTACAACGACGGCTTGCGGCTGGCCATTGCCACCACCACCTCGCCGGTGAACATCGCCGCCTTGCTGCGGGCATCCATCGGCCCGGACTGGCGCAATTACTTCCAGGTCATCGAAGACGCCTCGACCGCGCCGAAGAAGAAGCCCCATCCGCAGGTCTATCTGCAGACGCTCGAGCGTCTGGGGCTGCCGGCGTCGGCCTGCCTGGCGTTCGAGGACTCGGCCAACGGCCTCAAGGCGGCGCAGGCCGCGGGGCTGGCCACCATCGTCACGCCCAACAACTTCACGGCGCACCATGATTTTTCCGGCGCCTTGCGCCAGCTGCCCAGCCTCGACGGCGTGGGCGTGGCGCATCTGCGCGCCTGGCATGCGGGCCGCGCCGGCTGAACGGCCTTGATGCCAGGGCGCTTCACACGACACCGAACACCACCATCCCCAGCGAGTCCCCCCATGAGTTCCACCCTGCGCATTGCCCCCTCCATCCTGTCCGCCGATTTCGCCCGCCTGGGAGAGGAAGTGCGTGCCATCGAGGCCGCCGGCGCGGACCTGGTGCATTTCGACGTGATGGACAACCATTACGTGCCCAACCTCACCATCGGCCCGCTGGTGTGCGAGGCGATCCGCCCGCACGTGAAGATCGGCATCGACGTGCACCTGATGGTCGAGCCGGTGGATGCGCTGGTGCCCATGTTCGCCAAGGCCGGCGCCAACATCATTACCTTCCACCCCGAGGCCAGCCGCCACGTGGACCGCACGCTGGCGCTGATCCGCGACCACGGCTGCAAGGCCGGCCTGGTGTTCAACCCGGCCACGCCGTTGGACTGGCTCGACCACGTCATGGACAAGCTCGACATCGTGCTGCTCATGAGCGTGAACCCGGGCTTTGGCGGCCAGAAGTTCATCGAGGCCACCTTGCCCAAGCTCGCCGCCGCGCGCGCGCGCATCGACGCCCACATGGCCGCTGGCGGCCAGCCGATCTGGCTCGAGGTCGATGGCGGCGTGAAGGTGGACAACATTGCGCGCATCGTCGCCGCCGGCGCCGACACCTGCGTGGCGGGCAGCGCCGTCTTCGGCGCGCCCGACGCCGACGGCGGCTACCGCGGCGTGATGAAAGCGCTGCGCGACGCCGCAGCGGCCCGCTGACCTCTGTTCCTTTCCCTGACCGCACCCGAGAACCCCGACATGACCACGCGCCGCCGCTTCACGCTCACGCAATACCTGATCGAACAACGCCGCCGCTACCCCAGCGCCAGCGGTGACTTCAACGCCTTGCTGCTCGACGTGGCGCTGGCCTGCAAGGCGATTGCGCGGTCGGTGGCGTTCGGCGAGCTCGGCGGCGTGCTGGGCAACCCGGCGGCCGACGTGGCCACCGGCGTGAACGTGCAGGGCGAGGTGCAGAAGAAGCTCGACGTCATCAGCAACGAGTACTTCACCCAGATGACCGAATGGGGCGGCCACCTCGCCGGCATGGCGTCGGAGGAGATGGACCATCCCTACCAGATCCCCTCCACCTACCAGCGCGGCAAGTACATGCTGGTGTTCGACCCGCTCGATGGCTCGAGCAACATCGACGTCAACGTCACCGTGGGTTCGATCTTCTCCATCCTGCGCGCGCCCCAGGACGTGATCGACTCCGGCCGCGACGTGGTCGAGGCCGACTTCCTGCAGCCCGGCACGCAGCAGCTCGCCGCCGGCTATGCGCTCTACGGACCCACCACCATGCTCGTGCTGACGGTGGGCAACGGCGTGGCCGGCTTCACGCTGGACCCGAACCTGGGCCAGTTCATGCTCACGCACCCGAACCTCAAGGTGCCCGAGGACACGCAGGAATTCGCCATCAACGCGTCGAATTCGCGCTTCTGGGAGCCGCCCGTCAAGCGCTATGTTGACGAATGCCTGGCCGGCAAGACCGGCCCGCGCGGCAAGGACTTCAACATGCGCTGGATCGCCTCCATGGTGGCCGAGGCGCACCGCATCCTCATGCGCGGCGGCGTGTTCATGTACCCGCGTGACACCAAGGACCCGAGCAAGCCTGGCCGCCTGCGCCTGCTCTACGAGGCCAACCCCATCGGCATGATCATGGAGCAGGCCGGCGGCCGCGCCAGCACCGGCCGCGAGCCCATGCTCACCGTTCAGCCCACCTCGCTGCACCAGCGCATCGGCCTGGTGTTCGGCAGCAAGAACGAGGTCGAGCGCATCGAGCGCTACCACCGCGAGCCCGTCGCCTTCAAGGACGACAACCCGCTGTTCGCCGAGCGCAGCCTGTTCCGCGACTGAGCGGCGGGCGGTTAACTACTGAATTGATAGCGTTACCTCGCCGGTTTGCGCTGGGGTAACGGCAGAAAATTTCACATTTCCCTTGTTGGAGGCCTTATGTCCGAACGCCACCCCATCATTGCCATCACCGGTTCCTCCGGCGCGGGCACCTCGACCGTCACGCGCACCTTCCAGAACATCTTTCGCCGCGAGGGTCTGAAGGCCGCCGTCATCGAGGGCGACAGCTTCCACCGCTACGACCGCAAGGCCATGAAGCAGCGCATGGCCGAAGAGGAAGCCAAGGGCAACCGCCACTTCAGCCACTTCGGTGAAGAGGGCAACCTGTTCCCCGAGATCGAAAACCTGTTCCGCCAGTACGCCACCGACGGCACCGGCAAGTGCCGCAAGTACCTGCACAACGCCGAGGAAGCCGCCCCCTACAAGCAGGAGCCCGGCACCTTCACGCCGTGGGAAGACATTCCCCCTGGCACCGATCTGCTGTTCTACGAAGGCCTGCACGGCGCGGTCAAGACCGAGACCGTCAACGTGGCCCAGTACCCCGACCTGCTCATCGGCGTGGTGCCCTCGATCAACCTCGAGTGGATCCAGAAGCTCATCCGCGACAAGACCCAGCGCGGCTACAGCCAGGAAGCGGTGGTCGACACCATCCTGCGCCGCATGCCCGACTATGTGAACTACATCGTGCCCCAGTTCGGCCTCACGCACGTGAACTTCCAGCGCGTGCCGGTGGTGGACACCTCCAACCCTTTCATTGCCCGCGACATCCCCAGCGCCGACGAGAGCATGGTGGTCATCCGTTTCGCCAACCCCAAGGGCATCGACTTCCAGTACCTGCTCAACATGATCAACGGCTCGTGGATGAGCCGCGCCAACACCATCGTCGTGCCCGGCGGCAAGATGGAGCTCTCGATGCAGCTCATCTTCACCCCCTTCATCTGGCGCATGATGGAGCGCCGCAAGCGCGCGCTGGGCCAGGGCTGAACCCATTGTTTCCAGGAAACCGAGTGATGACGACCCCGACCCCCGAACTCGCCCGCGAGATGGCCAACGCCATCCGCATGCTCTCCGTCGACGCGGTGGAGAAAGCCAAATCCGGCCACCCCGGCGCCCCCATGGGCATGGCCGAAATTGCCGAAGTGCTGTGGAACCGCCACCTCAAGCACAACCCCGGCAACCCGCTGTGGCCCGACCGCGACCGCTTCGTGCTGTCCAACGGCCACGGCTCCATGCTGATCTACGCGCTGCTGCACCTCACCGGCTACGACCTGCCGATGGACGAGCTCAAGGCCTTCCGCCAGCTGCACAGCAAGACGCCGGGCCACCCCGAAGTCGGCATCACCCCCGGCGTGGAAACCACCACCGGCCCGCTGGGCCAGGGCATCGCCAACGCCGTGGGCATGGCGCTGACCGAGAAGCTCCTGGCCATGGAGTTCAACCGCGAGGAAGAGGGCGTCAGCTACGACATCGTCGACCACTTCACCTACGTGTTCCTCGGTGACGGCTGCATGATGGAAGGCATCAGCCACGAAGTCTGCTCGCTCGCGGGCACGCTGCGCCTGTCCAAGCTCATCGCCTTCTACGACGACAACGGCATCTCCATCGACGGCCACGTCGAAGGCTGGTTCACCGACGACACGCCCAAGCGCTTCGAAGCCTACGGCTGGAACGTCATCCGCGCCGTCGATGGCCACGACACCGCCGCCGTCGACGCCGCCATCCGCGCCGCGCGCACGCAGGCTCTGCGCCCCGACGGCAAGCCCACGCTGATCTGCTGCAAGACCGTCATCGGCATGGGCTCGCCCAACAAGGCCGGCACGCACGACGTGCACGGCGCCGCCCTGGGGGCCGCCGAAGTGGCCGCCACCCGCGAAGCCCTGGGCTGGACGGCCGCGCCCTTCGAGGTGCCCGAACACCTGCGCGCCGCGTGGGATGCGCGTGAGCGCGGCCGCGCCGCCGAGGCCGCCTGGCGCGAGCGCTTCGAGGCCTACCGCGCCCAGTACCCGCTCGAGGCCGCGGAGTTCGAGCGCCGCATGGCCGGCCTGCTCAGCACCGACTACCGCGACCGCATCGCCGCCGTGTTCGAGACCGTCGCCGCGCGCCCCGAGGCCGTCGCCACCCGCAAGGCCAGCCAGAACGCGCTGGACCTCATCGCCCCGCTCACGCCCGAGTTCTTCGGCGGCAGCGCCGACCTGACCGGCTCCAACCTCACCAACTTCAAGGGCTGCGTGAAGGCCGGCCGCGACACCTGGGGCAACCACCTGTCCTACGGCGTGCGCGAGTTCGGCATGGCCGCCATCATGAACGGCATGGCGCTGCATGGCGGCTACATCCCCTACGGCGGCACCTTCCTCACGTTCAGTGACTACTCGCGCAACGCCGTGCGCATGGCCGCGCTGATGAAGCAGCGCGTCATCCACGTCTTCACCCACGACTCCATCGGCCTGGGTGAAGACGGCCCGACGCACCAATCCATCGAGCACGTGCCCTCGCTGCGCATCATCCCGGGTCTGGATGTCTGGCGCCCGGCTGACGCGCTGGAAACCGCCGTGGCCTGGGCCTGCGCCGTCGAGCGCCAGGACGGCCCGAGCGCCCTGGCCCTCTCGCGGCAGAACCTGCCGCGCCTGACCGAGCTGTCCATGGTCGAGGGCATCCGCCGCGGCGGCTATGTGCTGGCCGAAGCGCCGGGCGCGCAGGCGGTGATTCTGGCCACCGGCTCCGAGACCTCCATCGCCATGGCCGCGCACGAGCAGCTCAAGGCGCAGGGCATCCCGACGCGCGTCGTCTCCATGCCCTGCACCAACCTGTTCGACCGCCAGCCCGAGGCCTACCAGGACAAGGTGCTGCCGATGGCGCTGCCCGCAGTCGCCGTCGAAGCCGCGCACCCGGACTTCTGGCGCAAGTACGTGGGCCGCAACGGCATCGTGATCGGCATGAGCACGTTTGGCGAATCGGCGCCCGCGCCCGAGCTGTACAAGCACTTCGGCATCACCGCCGAGCGCGTCGTCGAGGCCGTGCGCACCCTGGTGCACCGCGCCGCGCACCGCAACGAACCGGCCCTGCCCGAGCACATCGTGCCCTCGAGCCATTGAACCGAGAAGCGCCCCACACACCATGCGCCGCTACGACCTGATTCTGTTCGACCTCGACGGCACGCTGATCGAGACCGCCCCCGAGATCTGTGACGCCGTCAACGACACGCTCACCCAGTTCGACCTGCCCACGGTGAGCCAGCAGCAGGTCAACGACTGGATCGGTCACGGCACGCGGGAGTTGCTCATCCAGGCGCTGGCCTTCACCGGCAACACCACGACCGACACGGTGCGCAAGTCCGATGCGTTCAAGCTCATCGAGGCCGAGTTCGGCAAGCATTACCAGGCGCGCTGCGGCACCCGCAGCCACCTGTACCCGCATGTGCGCGAGGTGCTGGCCGAGCTGCGCGAGCGCGGCGTGCGCCTGGCGGTGGTCACCAACAAGGAAGGCCGCTACACCCAGACCGTGATCGATGCGCACGCGCTGGGGCCCTTCTTCGACCGCGTCATCAGCGGCGACACGCTGCCGGTGAAGAAACCCAACCCCGCCGCCATCCATGCCTGCATGGCGCAGTGGTCGGTGCCGGCCGAGCGGGCGCTCTTCGTGGGCGACTCGTCCATCGACGTGGCCACCGCGCGCAATGCCGGGGTGGCGGTCTGGGCGCTGCCCTACGGCTATAACATGGGCGAACCCATCGAGGCCTGCAACCCCGACCGGGTGATCGCGGATTTCTCCGCGCTGCTCACCACGCTGGCGCAGCCGGCGGTGTCCTGAGATTTGTTTTGTGATTGAAAAGGAAGACTGACATGACTCTCAAGATCGGCATCAACGGCTTCGGCCGCATCGGGCGCATGGTGTTTCGTGCCGTGGCCAAGGAAGCGGAGTTCTCCGACATCGAAATCGTCGCCATCAACGACCTGCTCGAGCCCGAGTACCTGGCCTACATGCTGAAGTACGACAGCGTGCACGGCCCGTTCAAGGGCGACATCGCCGTCGATGGCAAGGATCTCGTGGTCAACGGCCGCCGCATCCGCCTCACCGCCGAGAAAGACCCCGCCGCGCTGGCCTGGGGCGACGTCGGTGCGCAGCTGGTGATCGAGTCCACCGGTCTGTTCCTCACCGAAGAGTCCTGCCAGAAGCACATCGCCGCCGGCGCGAAGAAGGTGGTGCAGTCCGCCCCGTCCAAGGACGCCACGCCCATGTTCGTTTATGGCGTGAACCACCAGACCTACGCCGGTCAGGCCATCGTCTCCGCGGCCTCCTGCACCACCAACTGCCTGGCTCCGGTGGCCAAGGTGCTCAACGACACCTTCGGCATCAAGCGCGGCCTCATGAGCACGGTGCACGCCGCCACCGCCACCCAGAAGACGGTGGACGGCCCCTCCAGCAAGGACTGGCGCGGCGGCCGCGGCATTCTGGAGAACATCATCCCCTCGTCCACCGGTGCCGCCAAGGCCGTGGGCGTGGTGATTCCCGAGCTCAACAAGAAGCTCACCGGCATGGCCTTCCGCGTGCCCACCTCCGACGTCTCGGTGGTGGACCTCACGGTCGAACTCGAGAAGCCCGCCAGCTACGACGCCATCTGCGCCGCCATGAAGGCCGCCAGCACCAGCGGCCCGCTCAAGGGCGTGCTGGGCTACACCGATGAGAAGGTTGTCTCCACCGACTTCCGCGGCTGCTCGCTGCCCTCCATCTTCGACAGCGAAGCCGGCATCGCGCTCGACAGCACCTTCGTCAAGGTCGTGTCCTGGTACGACAACGAGTACGGCTACACCTGCAACATGCTGCGCTTCGTGCAGCACGTGGGCCGCGCCTGATCGACGGGGAAGGAGCACACCACCATGACCGGACCCCTGCGCTTCTCCGACCTCTGCGCCAGCGGCCAGGCACGCGGCAAACGCGTGTTCATCCGCGCCGACCTCAACGTGCCGCAGGACGACAGCGGCGCCATCACCGAAGACACGCGGGTGCGCGCCAGCGTGCCGTGCATCCGCATGGCGCTCGACGCCGGCGCGGCGGTCATGGTCACCAGCCACCTGGGCCGCCCCACCGAAGGCGCCTTCAAGCCCGAGGACAGCCTCGCCCCCGTGGCCAAGCGCCTCGGTGAACTGCTTGGCACCGAGGTGCGGCTGGTCGCCAACTGGGTCGATGGCGGTTTTGCCGTCGCGCCCGGCGAGGTGGTGCTGCTCGAAAACTGCCGCGTCAACCCCGGCGAGAAGAAGAACGACGAAGGCCTCTCGCGCAAGATGGCCGCGCTGTGCGACATCTACGTCAACGACGCCTTCGGCACCGCGCACCGGGCCGAGGCCACCACCCACGGCATCGCCAGGTTCGCGCCGATCGCCTGCGCCGGGCCGCTGCTGGCGGCCGAGATCGACGCAATCTCCAAGGCCCTGGCCAACCCCAAGCGGCCGCTGGTGGCCATCGTGGCGGGCTCCAAGGTCAGCACCAAGCTCACCATCCTCAAGGCCTTGTCGGAGAAGGTTGATCAGCTCATCGTCGGCGGCGGCATCGCCAACACCTTCATGCTCGCGGCCGGCCTGCCCATCGGCAAGAGCCTGGCCGAGCCCGACCTGCTCTCCGAGGCCCGCGCCGTGATCGACGGCATGGCCGCGCGCGGCGCCGAGGTGCCGATCCCGACTGACGTGGTCGTGGCGCAGGAATTCAAGGCCGATGCGGCCGCCACCGTCAAGAAGGCGGCCGACGTCGCCGCCGGCGACATGATTCTCGACATCGGCCCCGAGACCGCGGCGCGTTTGGCCGCGCAGCTCAAGTCCGCCGGCACCATCGTCTGGAACGGGCCGGTGGGCGTGTTCGAGTTCGCCCCCTTCGAGCAAGGCACCAAAGCCATCGCCCAGGCCATCGCCGCGTCGAGCGCGTTCTCCATCGCCGGCGGCGGCGACACGCTGGCGGCCATTGCCAAGTACGGCATCGAGAAGGACGTGGGCTACATCTCCACCGGCGGCGGCGCGTTCCTCGAAATGCTCGAGGGCAAGACCCTGCCGGCGATCGAGATCCTGAACGAGCGTGCTTCCAAATAAATAGCAACACCTGACCGAATGGCGCTGGCATCCGGCGCCTTTTCCAGAAATTTCCTTCAGCAACCCCACCGGAGAGCCCCCATGGCCCTGATTTCCCTTCGCCAGATGCTCGATCACGCGGCCGAGCACGGCTACGGCGTGCCTGCCTTCAACGTGAACAACCTGGAGCAGATCCAGGCCATCATGGAAGCTGCGCAGGAAACCGACAGCCCGGTCATCCTGCAGGCCTCGGCCGGCGCGCGCAAGTACGCGGGCGAGCCCTTCCTGCGCCACATGGTGCTGGCCGCAGCCGAGATGTACCCCGACATCCCCATCGTGCTGCACCAGGACCACGGCGCCACGCCCAAGGTCTGCCAGCAGTCGATCCGCTCGGGCTTCACCAGCGTGATGATGGACGGCTCGCTGCGCGAGGACGCCAAGACCCCCGCGAGCTACGAGTACAACGTCGACGTCACCGCCAAGGTCTGCGAGATGGCCCATGCGGTGGGCGTCTCGGTCGAAGGTGAACTCGGCTGCCTGGGTTCGCTCGAAACCGGCGAGGCGGGCGAGGAAGACGGCGTCGGCGCCGAGGGCAAGCTCAGCCACGACCAGATGCTCACCGACCCGGTGCAGGCCAAGGACTTCGTCGCCAAGACCGGCGTGGACGCACTCGCCATTGCCATCGGCACCAGCCACGGCGCCTACAAGTTCACCCGCAAGCCCACCGGCGACATCCTCGCCATCGACCGCATCGCCGCCATTCACGCGCAGATCCCCAACACCCACCTGGTGATGCACGGCAGCTCCAGCGTGCCGCAGGAGTGGCTCGAGATCATCCGCAAGTACGGCGGCGACATCAAGGAAACCTACGGCGTGCCGGTCGAGGAAATCCAGCGCGGCATCAAGAGCGGCGTGCGCAAGGTCAACATCGACACCGACATCCGCCTGGCCATGACCGGCGCGATGCGCCAGGTCTTCTTCGAGAAGCCCTCCGAATTCGACCCGCGCAAGGCCCTCGAAGCCGCCCGCAAGGCCGCCAAGGGCATCTGCAAACTGCGCTTCGAAGCCTTCGGCTGCGCGGGCAACGCCTCGCGCATCAAACCCATCCACCTCGACGTGATGGCGGCCCGCTACGCGTAAATACCCCCAAGGGTTTTCCCGGGCTCCACGGGTCTTGGCGCAAAGCCGTGGAATGATGGAAAATTCGTATATCGGTTATTACTGATATGTGAGCGGGCTCCGCCTCGCTCCCGCCAGGGAGGAAGCCCTCCCGGCGTCACGATCATGGTCTCCAGGGTCGGAACGGGCAACCGAACCGATTCGTGGAACGGAAAGCGCGACTGGTACTCGCCGCTTTCCTTCACCCCGCCACGGGTTTTCCTGTGGCGGGTTTTTTTTCTTTCTGCGAGACTGTGCCCAACCATTGCGTTTTATCAAAGCAAACGAGGCGCCCATGAAGCTGCACATCTGGTCCGCGGGGTTCGCAACATGCCTGGTCGCCGGCGGCGCGATGGCGACCCCCGCGCTGTTTCATGACGCGGACCTCAAACTCGGCCAGAAGCTCATCGCCGAGCACCGCTGCGCCGAGTGCCATATCCGCAAGGTCGGCGGCGACGGCAGCGCCATCTATCGCCCCCAGGGTCGCATCAACACGCCTGGCCTACTGCGCGGCATGGTCGAGCAGTGCAACACCGAACTCAACCTCGGCATGTTCCCTGAGGAAGTGACGGCGGTGGCGGCCGTTCTCAATCGCGACCACTACCGTTTCAAGTGACGTGCGCGCCGAATCGGTTCCGTACCATACCCGGAAGGGTATAGGGTAGATACCGATGGTCGCATGAGGATTTGATGCTCATCATTGACACACGCCCCGATTCCGGTTCTGCATTTCGCATCCGGGGGGATGCGGGCGGGATCCAAGGTCGATTTTCGAGGAGTGTCAGATGAAGGCATGGCGAGGTGTGGTGCAAGTGGCGCTGTTGGCTGGGGCGGCGCTGTTGTCCGGGTGCGGCACGATCAGCACGTTCGGCAAATTGGAAGACGGTGCGGGCGCCGAGGCCAGCCGCATGTGGGATCGCTGGATCGAGGGCAACGGCGACATCGCCGTGGCCACCACCTGGGAGCGCAAGGTCAAGCCCGGGGTCAGCGTTGACGACATCGAGCAGATCTTCATCCAGATCGCCTCCGAGCGGAACATGAAGGGCGTGGGCGACCTGCCGCTGTCCAAGGAGCTCGAAGCCCGCTCCGGCAAGAAGGAGAAGTTCCTCAAGGTCTATTCCTTCTGCACCCCGACCACCGCTCGTGAGATGGTGGACTTCAGCCCGCACATGGCGGCTTACCTGCCGTGCCGCATCACCGTCGTCGAGCATGACGATGGCAGCCTGTGGCTCTACACGCTCAACATGGACATGATGGTGAAGATGGGCCGCAAGCTGCCCTCACCGCTCAAGGAGCACGCCATGGCCGTGCGCGACACCATCTGGGAAATGATGGAGCGCGCATCCAAGGGTGAAATCTGAGGACGCCCCGCGACAAAGCGTCCCGACCCCCCTGAACGAAACCGAGGAGAACCCCTTTGAAACAGCACCGCATGCACCTTCGAGCCCTGGCCGTCCTCGCGCTGGCCGGCGCACCCATCCTGTCCGCGCATGCCACGGACGGCTATTTCCCGCACGGCTTCGGCCTCAAGGCCAAAGGCATGGGTGGCGCCGCCGTCGGCATGAGTGAGGACGCCTTTGCCGGCATCAACAACCCCGCTGCCGCGGCCACCGCCGGCAACCGGCTCGAGGCCGGCATCGACGTGTTCAAGCCCAGCCGTGGAGTGGAGCGCACCGGCCCCGCCGCGCCGCTCAACGCCAGCGTCGACAGCGGCAGCAACACCTTCCTGGTGCCCGAGTTCGGCTACAACCAGCAGGTCAACGACCACATCGGTGTCAACGTCACCGTTTATGGCAACGGCGGCATGAACACCGACTACAAAGGCGGCCAGATCAACTGCGGCATGGGTCCGGCCAACGTGCTGTGCGGCAACGGCCAGCTCGGCGTCGACCTGATGCAACTCATCGTCGCGCCGACCGTGGGCTACAAGATCAACGACATGCACTCCGTGGGCGTCTCGCCGCTGCTGGTGTTCCAGCAGTTCAAGGCCTTTGGCCTGCAGGCCTTCAGCCCGATGAGCCAGGACGCCTCGGCACTCACCAACAACGGTTACGCCCACAGCAGCGGCGTGGGCGTTCGCATCGGCTACCTCGGCAAGTTCGGTGACAACGTCACCCTCGGCGCCACCTACTCGCCCAAGATCAGCATGGGCAAGTTCGACAAGTACAAGGGCTTGTTCGCGGGCAGCGGCAGTTTCGACATCCCCGAGAACTACACCATCGGTGGCACCTTCCGCGTCACGCCCAAGGCGCTGGTCGCGCTCGATTACCAGCGCATCAACTACGGCGGTGTGAGTTCCATCAGCAACCCCAGCACGAACATGGCGCCGCTGGGTTCCTCGGGCGGCCCGGGCTTTGGCTGGAAGAGCATCAACGTCTGGAAGCTTGGCGTGCAGTGGGAAGCGATGAGCGGCCTGACGCTTCGGGCCGGCATCAACAAGAGCGACAACCCGGTGCAGGCGCGTGACGTGAGCTTCAACATCATCGCGCCGGGCGTCATCACCACCCACTACACGCTCGGCGCCACCTATGCCGTGTCGCCGAAGATGGAGGTGACCTTCGCCTACGCCCACGCGAAGGAGAACAAGGTCACCGGCGCCTCGATGTTCAACAGCATGATGCCCGCAGGCGCTCCCCCCATCCTCGAAACCATCCGCATGCACCAGAACTCGTTCGGCGTGCAGGTCGGCTGGAAGTTCTGAGCGTTTTCGAGGTTCGCGTGGGCACGGGCGTGACGCAGGTCTCCAGGGGGCACGCCCGTCGCCCCGGCACGCGAACCCGGTCGGGGCGCGCCTGATGGCGCCCTGCCCGACCAAATTCATCGACTAAGCGTAATCCCTGATTCAGCTCCGTCGTATAACCTTTATATTCGCATGTGCTCATATTCAAAAGTTCGGATGACATGCAAGACGACGCAAAGGAGCGCCTCGCGGTGTTCGACAAGGCGGCCGAGCTCTTCGGCCTGCTCTCCACGCCGATCCGCCTGCGCATCATCAGCGAGCTCTGCAACGCCGAAAAGAATGTGAGTCAACTGCTCGAAGGCATTGAAACGGCGCAATCGAACATGTCGCAGCACCTCAACATGTTGTACCGCGCCGGCGTGGTCGCCAAACGCCGGCAGGGAGCGCAAGTGTTCTATCGCATCGCGGACGAGTCGGCTGCCCTGGTTTGCCGGGCGGTGTGCACCCAGGTCGCGATCGAAATGAAGGAAGAGGGTTGACCGGCGGGGCCGGCAGACCGATTTTGTTGTTCACTGGCAACGAGCGTCTATCGCACAGAAGGAGAACGTGTGGATCATCCAGCCATCAACTCGGGAAGGGTGCGAAAAGCGCCCGAGAACTTCCTGAGTCAGGACGGTATCAAGACCGTCTTCAGCGAGGCCAAGCGCGGCCGCCGCGACTTCATTCGCAACGCCTTCGCGGCGGCTGCAGCCGGCGCCGCCGTGCCGGCCGCTCTCGCCCAGGGCAACCCGGTGCCCAGCGAGGGCGGTGACCCCAACATCCTGAACCTGCCCGAGCACAGCAAAGGTCTGGGGCAGGGCGTCGACCCCGAGGGCAGCTATGGCATGCCCTCGAAGTACGAGGCCAACGTCAAGCGCCGCATCAGCCCCGGCCTGACGCAGACCACCCAGGCTTCCGTGTCGTTCGCGCCGCTGCAGTCGCTGTTCGGCATCGTTACGCCCAGCGGCCTGCACTTCGAGCGCCATCACCAGGGCTGGTGGGACATCGATCCGTCCAAGCACCGCCTGATGATCAACGGCATGGTCAAGAACCCCATGGTGCTGACCATGGACGAGATCATGCGTCTGCCCTCGGTCTCGCGCTTCCACTTCATCGAGTGCGGCGCCAACACCGCGGCCGAATGGGGCAACGTCGCGGTGCCCACCGTGCAGTACACCCACGGCATGCTCTCCTGCAGCGAGTTCACCGGCGTGCCGCTGATCACCCTGCTGGAGATGGCGGGCGCCGACTGGAAGAACGGGAAGTTCGTGTTGGCGGAAGGCGCTGACGGCTCTTCGATGACCCGCACGATCCCGATGAGCCTGATCAAGTCGGGTGAGGTCATCGTGGCCTACGGCCAGAACGGCGAAATGCTGCGCCCCGAAAACGGCTACCCGCTGCGCCTTGTGGTGCCGGGCGTGCAAGGCGTGAGCTGGGTCAAGTACCTGCGCCGCATCGAGCTGGGCGACATGCCCTATGCCGCGAAGGACGAGGCCGTGCACTACATCGACCTCATGCCCGACGGTCAGCACCGCCAGTACAGCAACCTGCAGCAGTGCAAGAGCGTGGTGACCACGCCCTCGGGTGGTCAGGTGCTGCTCGACCGTGGCTTCTACAACATCACGGGTCTGGCCTGGTCGGGCTACGGCAAGATCAAGAAGGTTGACGTCTCCGTCGACGGGGGGCGCAACTGGCGTCAGGCGCGGCTCGAAGGCCCGGTTCATTCCAAGGCCCTCACGCGCTTCAACATCGACTGGGTCTGGGATGGCAAGCCCGCCATCATCCAGAGCCGCGCAATGGACGACACCGGCTTCGTCCAGCCGACCTACCGGCAACTGCGCGCCGTGCGGGGTACCCGCTCGATCTATCACAACAACGCGATCCAGTCGTGGCTGGTCGAAGAAAACGGAGAGGTCAAGAATGTCCAGCTTTCGTAAAGCCGTACTGACGGCCGCACTGTTTGCCGCAGCTGCTGGCGTCACGGCGCAAGCCGCAGAAAAGTACCCCGGCGTGGGCCGCACGGCCACCGCGAAGGAAATCGCCGCCTGGGACATCGACGTCCGTCCGGACTTCAAGGGTCTTCCGCCGGGCTCCGGTTCCGTCGAGAAGGGCCAGGATGTCTGGGAGTCCAAGTGCGCGAGCTGCCACGGCACCTTCGGTGACTCCAACGAGGTGTTCAGCCCGCTCGCGGGCGGCATTGGCCCCAAAGACATCGAGACCGGCCATGTGGCAAAGCTCAAAGATGGTGCAGCGGGCCGCACGACCTTCATGAAGGTCGCCACGCTGTCGACGATTTGGGACTACATCAACCGCGCCATGCCGTGGAATGCCCCGAAGTCGCTGACGCATGACGAGGTGTACGCGGTCACCGCCTTTCTGCTCAACCTCAACGGCATCGTGCCCGACAAGTTCACCCTGTCGGACAAGAACATCGCCGAGGTGCAGCAGCGCATGCCCAACCGCAACGGCATGACCACCCTGCACAACATGTGGCCGGGCAACGAGTTCAAGGGCACCAAGAAGTACGACACCAACAACACCGCGTGCATGACCAATTGCGCGGCAGAACCCAAGGTGGCGTCTTTCCTGCCCGACTTTGCACGCAACGCCCATGGCAACCTGGCTGAGCAGAACCGCATCGTTGGCCCGCAGCGTGGTGCCGACACCACCAAGCCCGAGCCCAAGACCTTCGTGCCCGGCGCGGCCGCCGCAGCGGCCACGGTGGTCGCGCAGGCCGCACCCGCGGCCGCAGCCGGTGGCGGCGGTGCGGACAACAAGGCGGCCCAGGCGCTGACGGCCAAGCACGCCTGTACCGCCTGCCACGGCATGACGAACAAGATCGTCGGTCCGTCGTTCGCGGACATCGCCAAGAAGTATCCCGGCAAGACGGATTACCTTGCCGGCAAAATCAAGGCCGGTGGTTCCGGCGTGTGGGGTGCCATCCCCATGCCGCCGCAGACCTTGAGCGACGCAGACGCCAAGACCATTGCGGCTTGGCTCGCGGCCGGAGCTGGAAAGTAAGTCCGTCAGGGAATCCCCGGTTGTTCGCTCAGGCGGGGCTTCCTATCATTCATTTCATCCAAGGAGATCACTCATGAAAACTCGTCGCGAAGCCCTCAAGCAAAGCGCCGTGGTGGCGGGCCTGCTGGCTTCCACCGGTCTGTTCACCGAACAGACGTTCGCTTACAGCACCGATGCATTCCACGCCAAGACGGTGGCCGACACCGTCAAGGCCCTCGGCGCCGGCGCGCCCACCGAGAGCAAGGACATCACCATCACCGGTCCGGACATCGCCGAAAACGGCGCGGTCGTGCCCCTGGGCGCCAGCACCTCGCTGCCGGGCGTGAAGCAGGTTCTCATCCTCGTCGAAAAGAACCCCGCCGCTCTGGTGGCCTTGTTCAATGTGACCGACGCGGTCGAAGCCAACTTCTCCACCCGCGCCAAGATGGGCCAGTCGTCCGACGTGTACGCGGTCGCCATCATGAACGATGGCAAGGCCTTGTACGCCAAGAAGGAAGTCAAGGTCACGCTCGGCGGCTGCGGCGGCTGATGCCGGCTCATGCACCTTCGTAACGAATTTTTTGAATCAGGAGAATTGACATGGCAGATCCGATGCGCATCCGCGCTCAAGCTTCCGGCGACAAGGCCACGGTCCGTGTGCTGATGAGCCACGAAATGGAATCCGGTCAGCGCAAAGACGCAGCCGGCAAGCTGGTTCCCGCGCACTTCATTCAGGACGTGGAAGCCAAGCTCAACGGCAAGACCGTGATGACGGCCGAGTGGGGTCCCTCGGTTTCGAAGAACCCCTTCCTGCAGTTCACGGTCAAGGGCGCCAAGGCGGGCGACAAAATTGCCGTGACCTGGAAAGACAACAAAGGCGACACCCGTACGGACGAAGCCACGGTGTCCTGAACTCAGGGCAACCTGATCCGAGGGTGGGGTTCGCGCTTCACCCTTTTTCTTTTCCCAACCTACGAGGCACACATGATGAAGGCAAACGCATGGTCTCTGTTGGTCGTCGGCGGGCTCATGGCCGGTTCGGCGATGGCACAGAAGTCCGCCGTCGACTCGATCGAAGAGTATCGGGCGATGTTGCAAGACGGCAATCCGGCCGACTTGTTCGAGGCCAAGGGTGAAAGTCTTTGGAAGACCAAACGCGGCCCGAAGAATGCGTCGCTGGAACAGTGTGACCTCGGCAAAGGGCCCGGCGTGGTCAAGGGCACGTTCGTGGAACTGCCGCGCTACTTCCCCGACACGAAGAAGGTGCAGGACCTCGAATCGCGCCTGCTGACCTGCATGGAGACGCTCCAGGGATTCAACCCGGTCGAGATCGCCAAGACGCCGTTTGGCAAGGGCGAGAAAGAGAACATCACCGCGCTCGTGACCTGGATCGGCGCCGAGTCCAAAGGCATGAAGTTCAACGTGCCGCAGAACCGCCCCGAAGAGAAAACGGCGTATGAAATCGGCAAGCGCCTGTTCTTCCAGCGCGGCGGTCCGCATGATTTCTCCTGCGCCTCATGCCACAGCGGCGACAACTGGCGCATCCGTCTGCAGGATCTGCCGAACCTGACCAAGAACCCGGGTGATGGCGTGGGCTTTGCGGCCTGGCCGGCCTACCGCGTGTCCAACGGCCAGATGTGGAGCATGCAGCACCGCCTCAACGACTGCTACCGTCAGCAGCGCTTCCCCGAACCGGACTACGCGGGCGATGCCACCATTGCGCTGAGCGTGTATCTGGGCGTCAACAGCAATGGCTCGAAGTCCGCGGTGCCGGCGATCAAGCGCTAAATCTCGAGGAGTGCAGACATGAACACGAAGAACATTCTGGGTCTCTCGGCCGTGACCGCTGCGCTGGCGGTGCTTGCGGGTTGCGCGGGTGGCGCGGGCGGCGCGGGCGGCACGCCCGACTATGACGCCATGACGAACGCGATCGTGCGCAGCAACTTCCATGACAAGGGCATCGTCAAGGCCGAGGTGCTTTTCAACGCGGACGAGACCGATCGCGTTTGCAGCGCGGCCGACGTCGCGGGCAAGCCGCTCGATGAGGCGACGGCCAAGCGCATCGAGGCAATCAACCTCAAGACCATCAAGTGGCCGTCGGACGGCAAGTTCCTCGGTGACTGGAAAGAGGGCGAGAAAATCGCGCAAAGCGGCCGCGGCCTCACGTGGTCGGACGATGCCAAGGTCGTCAATGGTGGCAACTGCTACAACTGCCACCAGATCGACAAGAAGGAAATCTCCTTCGGCACCATCGGCCCGAGCCTGTACAACTACGGCAAACTGCGCGGCGTGACGGACCCGAACAGCCCGGCCGCCAAAGCCATCGTGGAGTACACCTGGGGCAAGATCTACAACTCCAAGGCCTACAACGCCTGTTCGAACATGCCGCGCGCCGGTCACAAAGGCATCCTCAGTGAGACGCAGATTCGTCATGTAATGGCGCTCCTGCTCGACCCGAAATCGCCGGTGAATCAATAACTCACCGACTCACCCGGCCCCGCCGGGTTTTTTCATAGCCGAAACATCATTGGTTGCAGAAATATGAATCTGACGAAACGCGAATTTTTCCAGGTGCTGGGTGCGGGCACGATGGCTGGGATGGGGCTGGGCACCTGGGCCGAAGCGGATGCGGCGACGGCCGCGAACGGCCTGTACGACATTCCTCGCTTCGGCAACGTGTCGTTCCTTCACATGACCGACTGCCATGCGCAGCTCAAGCCGATCTACTTCCGGGAGCCCAACATCAACCTGGGCATCGGCTCGATGAAGGGCAACCTGCCCCACCTCGTCGGTGAGCACCTGCTGAAGGTGGCCAAGGTTCGCCCGGGCACCGCCGAGGCGCATGCCCTGACCTATCTCGACTACGAGAAGGCCGCCAAGCGCTACGGCAAGGTCGGTGGCTTCGCCCACCTGTCCACGCTGGTCAAGCGCATGAAGGCGAGCCGTCCGGGTGCGCTGCTGCTCGACGGCGGTGACACCTGGCAGGGCTCTGGCACCGCGCTGTGGACGAACGGCCAGGACATGGTCGACGCCTGCAAGCTGCTCGGCGTCGATGTGATGACCGGCCACTGGGAATTCACGCTCGGCATGGATCGCGTCAAGGAGATCGTCGAGAAAGACTTCGCGGGCAAGGTGGACTTTGTCGCGCAGAACGTCAAGACGCAGGACTTCGGCGACCAGGTGTTCAAGCCCTACGTGATCCGCGAAATCAACGGCGTGCCCTGCGCCATCATCGGCCAGGCCTTCCCGTACACGCCGATTGCCAACCCGCGCTACATGGTCGCCGACTGGGCGTTCGGCATTCAGGACGAGAACATGCAGAAGATGGTCGACGAAGCCCGCGCCAAGGGGGCGCAGGTGGTCGTCGTCGTCAGCCACAACGGCATGGACGTGGACCTGAAGATGGCCAGCCGCGTCTCCGGCATCGACGCCATCATGGGCGGCCACACGCACGATGGCATGCCCGTGGCCACCATCGTCAGCAACAAGGGCGGCAAGACGCTGGTGACCAATGCCGGCTCGAACGGCAAGTTCCTCGGCGTGCTGGACTTTGACGTCAAGGGCGGCAAGGTGGTCGATTACCGCTACAAGCTGCTGCCGGTGTTCTCGAACATGCTGCCGGCGGACAAGGAGATGGATGCGCTCATGACCAAGATCCGCGCGCCGTACGAGAGCAAGCTCAATGAAAAGCTCGCTGTCACCGAAGGCCTGCTGTACCGCCGCGGCAACTTCAACGGCACCGGCGACCAGCTGCTCGTCGATGCGCTCATGGAAGTGCAGGGCGCCGACATCGCCTTCTCGCCGGGCTTCCGCTGGGGCACGACGCTGCTGCCGGGTCAGGCCATCACCCGCGAGTGGCTGCTCGACATGACCGCGACCACATACTCGTACGCCACCATCACCGAGATGACCGGCGAGACGATCAAGACCGTGCTCGAAGACGTGTGCGACAACCTTTTCAACCCCGACCCGTATTACCAGCAGGGCGGCGACATGGTGCGCGTGGGTGGCATGACCTACACCTGCAACCCCACGGCCAGCGTCGGCAAGCGCATCGACGACATGCGCCTCAACGGCAAGCCGATCGAGGCGAACAAGACCTACAAGGTGGCCGGCTGGGCCCCTGTGGCCGAGGAAGCCAAGAACCAGGGCAACAAGCAGGTCTGGGAGGTGGTCGAGACCTGGCTCGCCGCTCAGGGTGGCAAGGTCAAGCCGCGCAAGCTCAACACGCCCAAGCTCGTCGGTGGCGTGCTGCCCAACCCGGGTTACGCTGCGCTGTGATCCGTCGCGCACGGTGAAGTGAGCGCACGGCCCGTCACGGGCCGCTGTACACGCAAAAAAAGCCGCTGCAACGCCGGTTGTAGCGGCTTTGTCGTTTATGGCGCCCCCGACAGGAATCGAACCTGTATCTGAGACTTAGGAGGTCCCCGTTCTATCCATTGAACTACGGCGGCCTTGCGGCGATGGCCCTGCACGGAGCAGGGTGGCTGCATTGTAGTGGGCGGTCTGCGGCGACAATGACGCAGCGTATCTGAACCTCGATCCGGTCGATGTCCGGCCGGCTGGTCTTGCAATTCGCAACGCGCCGTGAATCTTCCACCGTCTGCCCCCGTTCCCGGATTCAGCGCGCCCGCCGCGGGTTTCGAAGCGCCGTTCGACCTGCTGCAGGCTTGCCATGAAAAAGTGCTGCGCATGTCGGACTTGCTGGAGCGGCTGGTGGCACACGTCGAGGTCCGGGGGGCCGACGCCAGCGCGCGCTCGGCGGCCGCGGATGTGCTGCGGTATTTCGACCTGGCAGCGCCCAAACACCACGAGGACGAGGAACTGCATGTGTTCCCGGCCCTGCTGGCACAAGGCGACGCCCGCCAGTGCGAAGCCGTGGCCCGGCTGCAGGAGGAGCACCGGCGATTCGAGCGGGACTGGGCGCGGCTGCGAATGGTTCTGCAAGCCTGGCAGGGCGGCGCTGCCGCGCCGGTTGCGGACGAGGAGGTGCGCAGATTAGCCGCCGACTTCGCGGCAATGAACCGGGGTCATGTGGAACTGGAGGAGACGCTGACCTACCCGGCCGCGCAGAGCTTGTTCGATGCGCACGCGCTGGCCCGCATGGGCGCCGAGATGCAGGCGCGGCGGCGCAATTGAATCGGGCGAGCCGCAAAGCCAATCACCCGATGTGTTGCGCTGGCGCGCGGGGTGCCATGTGGCACGTGGTGCGCGAGGTGTGTGCTCAGCGCGCTCGAAGGCCGATGCGCGTTTTGGCGCCGCTTACTTGCTCAGCAAGCGCATGGCGTCTTCGAGCCCTTTGAGGGTGAGCGGGTACATCCGGTTGCCCATGAGCTGGCGGATGATGGCGATGCTCTGGCGGTATTCCCAGACGCCTTGCGGCTCGGGGTTGATCCACGCGAACTTCGGGAAGGCGTGGGTGAGGCGCTGCAGCCATTCGGCGCCGGCTTCTTCGTTGTTGTATTCGACGCTGCCCCCGGGCTGCAGGATTTCGTAGGGGCTCATGGTGGCGTCGCCGACGAAGACGAGTTTGTAGTCCTTGTTGTACTTGCGGATGATGTCCCAGGTGGGGAACTTCTCCGCGAAGCGCCGGCGGTTGTTCTTCCACATGAAGTCGTAGACGCAGTTGTGGAAGTAGTAGAACTCGAGGTGTTTGAACTCGCTCTTGACGGCGGAAAACAGCTCCTCGACGCGGGCGATATGCTCGTCCATGGTGCCGCCGACGTCCATGAGCAGCAGCACCTTCACGTTGTTGTGCCGCTCGGGGATCATTTTCAGATCCAGGTAGCCCGCATTGGCCGCGGTGGCGCGGATGGTGTCGGGCAGGTCGAGTTCGAGTTCATGCCCCTCGCGCGCGAACTTGCGCAGGCGGCGCAGGGCGACCTTGATGTTGCGCGTGCCGAGCTCCTGCGTGTCGTCGTAGTCGCGGTAGGCGCGCTGATCCCAGACCTTGACGGCGGACTTGTTGCCACCCTTGCCGCCGATGCGCACACCCTGCGGGTTGTAGCCGCCGTGGCCGAAGGGGCTGGTGCCGCCGGTGCCAATCCATTTGTTGCCGCCTTCGTGTCGCTCTTTTTGCTCTTCGAGCCGCTTCCTGAGCGTGTCCATGAGCTCGTCCCAGCCCATTTTCTCGATGGCGGCTTTCTCTTCGGCCGAAAGCTCGCGTTCGAGCAGCTTGCGCAGCCAGTCCTGCGGGATCTCCTTGGTGAAGTCGGTGAGCAGTTCTACGCCTTTGAAGTAGGCGGCGAAGGCGCGGTCGAACTTGTCGTAGTGCTTTTCGTCCTTCACCAGGGCGGTGCGGGCGAGGTAGTAGAAGTCGTCGAGGCTGCAGGCGTCCTCGGCGCGCGGGCCGACGACGTCGGCCTGCAGCGCTTCGAGCAGGGTGAGGAACTCCTTGACCGAGACCGGCAGCTTGGCTGCGCGCAAGGTGTAGAAGAAGTCGATCAGCATGCGGCGCCTCCGGGCACAGCGGGTGCGGCCGCGTCGTGGTGGCGCAGGCGGTCGAGCAGCTGGGCGCGCGCCTCGGGCCATTCGCAGGCGCTCAGGCTGTACATCACCGTGTCGCGGATGGTGCCGTCGCGGCGCAGCGCCTGGCCGCGGATGACGCCGTCCTTCTTCGCGCCCAGTCGCTCGATGGCACGCTGCGAGGCGAAGTTGTAGTTGTCGGTGCGCCAGCCGACGATGCGCGCGCCCAGGGTGTCGAAGGCGTGCTGCATGAGCAGCAGCTTGCACACGGTGTTGACATGGGTGCGCTGCACGCGCCAGGCGTACCAGGTCCAGCCGATTTCCAGCCGCTTCACGGCGGGCAGGATGTCGTGGTAGCTGGTGCTGCCGAGCACCTGGCCGCTGGCTTCGTCAAGGACGGCAAAGGGCATGCGTTCGCCGCGGTCGCGGGCGGCGAGTGCGGCATCGATGTAGGCGCGGGTCTGCTCGGGCTCGGGCACGGAGGTGACGCGGATCGTCCACAGCGCGCCGTCGGCGGCGGCTTCGCGCAGGCCGCGCTCGTGCGCGGGGGCGAGCGGCTCCAGGCGCACGCCGCGCTCGCGCAGCACGACGGGTTCGACCCAGGCGCTCATCGGTTCCTCTGGTTCATGAACACGAGCTTTTCGAACAGGGTGACGTCCTGCTCGTTCTTGAGCAGCGCGCCCACCAGCGGCGGCACGCTGACCTTGCCATCGGCGCTGTGCAGGGCTTCGGGCGGAATGTCCTCGGCCACCAGCAGCTTGAGCCAGTCGAGCAGTTCGCTGGTGGAGGGCTTCTTCTTCAGGCCGGGGAGGTTGCGTACGTCGTAGAAGGTCTTCATCGCGGCGGTGAGCAGCTCGCGCTTGAGATGGGGGAAGTGCACGTCGACGATCTGGCGCATGGTGTCGGCGTCGGGGAACTTGATGTAGTGGAAGAAGCAGCGGCGGAGGAAGGCGTCGGGCAGTTCCTTCTCGTTGTTGGAGGTGATGAAGACCAGCGGGCGGTGGCGTGCGCGCACCATCTCGCGGGTTTCGTAGCAGTGGAACTCCATGCGGTCGAGTTCACGCAGCAGGTCGTTGGGGAATTCGATGTCGGCCTTGTCGATTTCGTCGATCAGCAGCGCCACCGGCTGCTCGGACACGAAGGCCTGCCAGAGCACGCCCTTGACGATGTAGTTGTGGATGTCCTTGACGCGCTCGTCGCCGAGCTGGCTGTCGCGCAGGCGGCTCACCGCGTCGTATTCGTAGAGCCCTTGCTGGGCCTTGGTGGTGGACTTGATGTGCCACTGCAGCAGCGGCAGGTTCAGCGCCGCGGCGACCTCCTCGGCCAGCATGGTCTTGCCGGTGCCGGGCTCGCCCTTGACCAGCAGCGGGCGCTTGAGCGTGATGGCGGCGTTGACCGCGAGCATGAGGTCCTGGGTGGCGACGTAGGAGGAACTGCCGGTGAATTTCATGGGCGAGGGCGGTGGTGCAGTAATGGAAAACGCGAATCCGGGAGGGTACCCGACGGTCGATATAATTCTTCGTTGATATTTATCAAAACCCGAACGATTCTGCGCGCAATATGAACCCTTTGCTGACCTCGGTAGCTGCACTCAGTGTCGCGTTTGCGACGTCTTTTTCCGCACAGGCGCAAGAGCTGAGCGGCAACGCCGCGGCGGGCGGCAAGAAGGCCGAGATGTGCATCGGCTGTCACGGCATCCCGGGCTACAAGGCCACCTTCCCCGAGGTCTACCGCGTGCCCATGCTCAACGGGCAGAACGCCAAGTACATCGTCACCGCCCTGGGCGAGTACAAGAAGGGCGCGCGCCGCAACCCGACCATGCGCGGCATCGCGGCCAGCCTCACCGACCAGGACATGGCCGACCTGGCTGCCTTCTACGCCGACCACGGCGCGCCCTTCCCGGTGGCGCCCGCGCAGCCGCGTGCGGCCGACGCCAAGGTGGCCGAGCTCATCACCAAGGGCGCCTGCGCGTCCTGCCACGGTGAGAACTTCTCCAAGCCCATCGATCCGAGCTACCCGAAGATCGCGGGGCAGCCGGCGGACTATCTGTACGTCGCGCTCAAGAGCTACAAGAACGACACCCATGCCACCTGGGGCCGTGAGAACCCGGTCATGGGCGGCATCGTGGGGCAGTTCAGCCTGCCCGAGCTCAAGGCCATTTCGAACTACCTGAGCAAGGTCTCCACCGAGCTCAAGACCGTGCCCGAGTCGCGCTTCCGCTGATCCGCACGCCTGCCGGCCGATGACGAAACCCGCTGCGGCGGGTTTCGTGCTTTCTGGCGACGGTTTTCGGGTGTTTTGCCCGGTACCCCAGCGCGAAACGGTCGGTGGGTGCTACCAAAAAAGAAGTGATGGCCGGCGCTCAGGGCGCCCCGTCCTGCGTGGCGCGGCGCTGCACGCAGTCGATGTAGGCGGCGCCGTCGGGCATGCGGCCGGCGCGCTGGCTCTCCCAGATCATGCGGCCCAGGCAGTCCATCACCTCGTGGTGGGCAGCATGCAGATCGCCGCGGCGCGCGGCCAGCAGTTCCACCGCCTGCCGGATGCCGCGCGGCTGGTCGATGCTGCACTGCTCGCTGATCGACACATGCATGGACAGGTGCAGAAACGGGTTCTCCCGCGCGGGGTCGGCGTCGAGCATGGCCGCGAGCGCGGCGTCCACGTCGGCCAGCGCGGCGTGGTACTCGGGGTGCTCGGCAATCCACAGCGCGGCCAGCGTCTCGATGGGCTCCATCGGCGCACCGCTCTGCTGCTTGGCATGCACCCCGCAGAAAAAGCGGCGCACGTCGGCCTGGGAGGGTTGAATCAGCATGGTGTGCGCATTGTCGCGCAGGCACGCGGCGGCCGACCCGCCAGCGGGTACAGTTTCGGCTGATTGCGTCCACGCATCGCCCGACCGGGGCCGCGCGCTGCCGAGCCCCATGCCACCCCAGAACCCGGAGACCCCATGAACCACGCCTTCATCTGCGACGCCATCCGCACCCCCATCGGCCGCTACGGGGGCGCCCTGAGCAGCGTGCGCACCGACGACCTCGGCGCCATCCCGCTCAAGGCGCTGATGGCGCGCAACCCCTCGGTGGACTGGGCAGCCGTGACCGACGTCATCTTCGGCTGCGCCAACCAGGCCGGTGAGGACAACCGCAACGTCGCCCACATGAGCAGCCTGCTCGCCGGCCTGCCGGTGGAGGTGCCTGGCGCCACCGTCAACCGGCTGTGCGGCTCCGGGCTGGATGCGGTGGGCACGGCCGCGCGCGCCATCCGTGCGGGTGAGGCGGGCCTGATGATCGCCGGCGGCGTGGAAAGCATGAGCCGCGCGCCCTTCGTCATGCCCAAGGCCGAATCCGCCTTCAGCCGCGCCAACGCGGTCTACGACACCACCATCGGCTGGCGCTTCGTCAACAAGCTGATGAAGGAGCGCTACGGCGTGGACTCCATGCCCGAGACGGCGGAGAACGTCGCCGCCGAATTCGGCATCGCGCGCGAGGCGCAGGACCGCATGGCGCTGGCCAGCCAGCAAAAGGCCGTGGCGGCCATCCAGGCCGGCCACCTGGCGCGCGAGATCTGCCCGGTGCATATCCCGCAGAAGAAAGGCGACCCGGTGGTGGTCGACACCGACGAACACCCGCGCGAAACCAGCCTGGAGGCCCTGGCCCGGCTCAAGGGCGTGGTGCGGCCCGACGGCACGGTGACCGCCGGCAACGCCAGCGGCGTGAACGACGGTGCCTGCGCGCTGCTGCTGGCCGACGAAGCCAGCGCCGCGCGCCACGGCCTCACGCCGCGCGCCCGCGTGGTGGGCATGGCCACCGCCGGCGTGCCGCCGCGCATCATGGGCATCGGCCCCGCGCCGGCGACGCAGAAGGTGCTCGCGCTCACCGGGCTGACGCTGGCGCAGATGGACGTGATCGAACTCAACGAGGCCTTCGCCGCGCAGGGGCTCGCCGTGCTGCGCCAGCTCGGCCTGGCCGACGACGACGCGCGCGTCAACGCCTGGGGCGGCGCCATCGCCCTGGGCCACCCCCTGGGCGCCAGCGGCGCGCGCCTGGCCACCACCGCCGTCAACCGCCTGCACGCCATCGGTGGCCGCTATGCGCTGTGCACCATGTGCATCGGTGTGGGGCAGGGGATTGCGGTGGTGTTGGAGCGGGTGTAAAGGCTGGGGTTTTCCTGCTGCACCGGGGGGCCGTGCTGGGCTGCCTGGCGAAACTGGCGTCGGGTCGTTGTGGAAGACGGTGTCTGGCGGGCGCTGTGCCGTGTTTTCCGCCGGCACGGATGCGGGGGTTGATTGGCGTGAAACCTCGCGTTCCCCCCGATCCCCCGCCCGCCGGGCCGCCGCCGGTGATTCGCTGGTTGGCGTGGAACCTCGCTTTCCCCCCCCTATCCCCCCCGCCCCTTTCCGCCCCCGCCGGGGCGGAAAGGGGAGCCCAGATTTGGTTGCTTCGCGCCG
>OFTY01000098.1_pt1 | contig 96047 bp, 88 predicted proteins | sample 1775061 | NCBI WGS metagenome assembly OFTY01 (sample SAMN08195773, study PRJEB24354) | sludge metagenome | isolation source: sludge from phenol fed wastewater aerobic bioreactor B | place: India: Nagpur | collected 2016-09-16 | reverse complement strand
AGTGTATCGAAATGAGGCAGGTATTGCCGGGAGCGACCGGCCAGCTTTTCCGGGTTTTGCAATTGTTGCTGCAGCTCCGCATATTGCTGTTCTACGTTGCCGAAGGTTTGTTCGGCTGCCAGAGAATCTTTTTTGGCCAGCTTTTTCTTCAACCGTGCTTCCTGGCGGGCCAGTTTCCTCAAAGCCTTCTCCGATTGATGAACGATCTTTTCTTCCAGATCAGCAGAACGCTTTTGAAGCTTATCCAAGAAACGGGCGGGAAAATTGGTGACCCTGTTTATTGTATTATTGCCTTCCTGGGAAAAGGCACTTGATACCGAAAGCATCCATACAAGGATCAACAGCCACGAAAATCTCATAAGGAAGGTATAAATGGTTAAGGAGTTATATTAACAAAAATACTATTAGCCCCAATTTAATAATGAGTTATCGCCAGTTATTTGGTAACTGTGAAGTTTTAGAGGATAACTGTGTCAAATCACCCTAAAACTGTGTCGATACCGATCATGATACGCTAAAATCAGAGCCATCCCCATAAAAAGAAAAAAGGCTAGAAAACAACAATCGGGTAAAATTAACCGGAGAGGGAAACGAAGCCATGAGAAAAAAACAGGATAGATTGGGGATTTTTCCCGCGGAATTCCGGAGATTATGTTGTAGTCGCTAAAGGTTTTGGCCTTCCAGTTCAGCCACATCTTTGGACGAGAGGTTTAACAACACTATAATATTCGAGGCCCTCGGAAAAAACAATAAGAGTACCAGGATATGAAATACAGCCAACGCAAAAAAACCATAATTGCCCGTGAGCAGGAAAAAGATCACCGCGAGCAGCCCCGGCCCCTCGATCATCGCCCACCATATTAAACAGGCCGACAGGTATTGCCGCATCCGCTCTGCCGCCGGCTCAGCACTGCTCCGCGCAGCCAGCATCCTTCGCTTGAATAGATTGAACCCTGTCAGCAATGCTCCCATGGAAACGACCACCGCTACTATCTGCAAAGTCATTTCCAGTGATCCATCAGCCAGGAATATGAACTCTCTTTCCCGCAATACTGATGCCACCACGGTGAAGATTACCAGGCTAACGAAGAGGGACAAGTGAATTACTTTCAATCCGCTGAAAATATTTTTCTTTTGCGGCATCGGGATGATTTTTTCCGGATGATCAATAATACGGGCTTATCAGAAGATATACCAGCACGCCTGTAACCGCCACATACAACCATATCGGCCAGGTGATACGCGCCAGCTTCTTATGCTTTGGCCATTCAGCCACCAAAGCCCTGTAAGCCGTGAACAATATAAATGGCAGGATGATGCCCGCCAGCGGGATATGCGTGCCCAGTATGATATAATAGATCGTACGCAATGACCCGGCCGCCGCTTTTTCTTCATCACTGACGATGCCATCATGATTGATATCGCCGAATCTCGTTTCACCGGCAAAAAGGTGATGACAGATATACGATACCAGGAACAATACCGATAAGACCATCGCAGTGATCATGATCCTCTTGTGCAACCGGTAATTCCCCCGCTTTACCACCAATAGCCCCGCCAGTAATAATACCGTTACTATAGAGTTGATGATCGCATTGAAGCGTGCAAAGATGTGTACATCGAACCCCAGGTCCACATCGAGCTTTATGCGCGACAAGAGCACCACAGCCGCAAATACCACAAACGAGAAGATACCGATCAACCACCAGGCCTGCTTGTCGTTCTTCGCCAATACGGGAGGTAACATATATTTTATTTTTTATCGTTTCTACGCGCAATCCAAAGAAAGACCGCCAAGCCGGCGATCGCGATCAGGAATACCGGCCAGAGCGAAAGCAACTGCGCCAGCACCGGCGATGGTTTATGCTTGTCTTTTTCCAGCATCAGCAAGGTGAGGTCTTCGGCCAGGTGCGAGAGCGACATGCTATCCAGCCCATTGTAATAACCCCGTACGATCCCCTGCTTGTCGATCAGCACGAATTTTTCCGTATGAATGAAAGCGGAATCGATACCGCCTCCATCCTGCAATCCCAGTTTCAGCTCCTGCAACGCATAGTCGTAGATGGTCTTCTTGGGACCAGTCAACAACCACCACACATCATGATTGGCACCATACCTATCGGCATATTTTTTCAATACAGGTACCGAATCCCGCTCCGGGTCCACACTGAACGATAATAATTGCACAAATGTAGTGTCGATACGTTTGGTGAGATCTTTCAGCTTCAACCCATCCTGCAACCCTTTCATGTTGCGGCTGAGGGTTGGACAGATCGACGGACAGCGGGTAAAGAAAAAATCAGCGATCACGATCTTCCCACGAAGTGAATCCATGGAAACGGTATTGCCCAACTGGTTGGTCAAGGTAAAATTGCCGACCTGGTGCCAGACCGTATCCATGACCTTCTTGCCATTGACCACCTTTTCAACCGTTGAATCGGGATAATAACGGCGGGGCATGTGGATCGATTCCTGGCTCACACCTTTTACCAGAAAATAGCTCACCACCGGGAGGAGGATAGCGATACATAATGCTAACAGGGCTTTCTGGCTCACAGTAATTCTTTTAGATGCGCAAAGTTACCACAGGAACCGATGCAATGCGGGTTTTATTCCAAGAATATTGGTGGAGGTTGACCCGTTGAAAGGTTAAAAAGTTAACAAGGGAATCTCCCTACATCGGAAATTCCCTTGTCAACTTATCAACTTATTAACTTGTCAACCTAACTCAATGCACCGCACCCGGCTTCGGCAACTCCTCATGCTCTCCATGCGCAGGGGCATTCTTGACCGGTGTGGTGGTCTGCTCCTTGTGATGGGGGTCGTAGTTATTACGCAGATGCTTGTAGGAGTTCCCGTCCCACAGGAAGGCAGCGATGAACCAGATGAACAGCAGCGCCGGCACAGCGATCGTCATGATCATATTCTTGATCTCATGACGCAGGTGCATGAACTCGGCAATAATGTAAAATGCCTTGGCAGCCGTGAAAATGATATAGAGAATGTTGAACCACAATTTATAGGGATGGTAATGCGGTGCAATGAACATACCCACTACCAGCTCGATACAGGTGATGACCAGCAATATCCAGAACGTTCTCCAGATCGCTTTTGTATCAAAACCATGTTCCTCACTGTGCTGTTCCGTCTGAGTAGTTGTTTCGAAGTTTGCCATAATGATTTATTGCTGTTGAAATGTGATCAATGGTTTTAGAACAGGTAGAAACAGGTGAATACGAATACCCATACCAGGTCTACGAAGTGCCAGTACAGACCAGCCTTTTCGATCATCAGGTAATGGCCCCTGCGTTCGAATACGCCTCTCCAGGTCATGATCAGCATAACGATATTGATGATCACACCGGAGAATACGTGGAAGCCATGGAAGCCCGTGATCGTAAAGAAGAAGTTGGTGAAATTGGTCGAGGATGGCGTACCATCGAAGTTCAGGAAAGGATTCCTGCCCCACCATGCTCCTTCATGATGAAGGTGCGTCCATTCCCATGCCTGGCAACCCAGGAACATCAGACCACCGATAATGGTAAAGAACAGGTATTTCATCACCCCTTTCTTATCCATGGCATGTCCTGCGCCTACGGCCAGCACCATCGTCACCGAGCTCGCGATCAATATGAATGTCATCAGGCTCACGAACACCAGCGGCATGTGCATGCTGCCGGCGAATGGGAACGACGAGAACACATGGTTGGGGTCGGGCCAGCCATTGCTGGAAAAACGAACGGTGCCATAGGAGATCAAAAATGCGCCAAAAGTGAAAGCATCGCTCATCAGGAAATACCACATCATCAGCTTTCCATATTCCACGTTGAAGGGACTTCTTCCGCCTCCCCACCATTTTTGATTCGCTGGTACTGCTTGTGCCATATTACTGTATTAAATTATTTTTATTGATTGCTCTTATTTCAACAGAAAAAACACGAACAAATAGATCCATAACAGGTCCACGAAATGCCAGTAAGTGCTCACTACTTCCACCGGCACTGCATTGTAATTCCTGATCCTCGTACTGAACGCCCTGATGAACATTACCAGTAGAGCTATCGCACCGCCGAGCACGTGCAGGGCATGCAGTCCGAATATGATATACAGGAACTGTCCGGCGCCCGATCCGCCACTGAGCTGCACTCCGCTATGGGCCAGTTGCCTGAACCCGATGATCTGGAAAGTGATGAACAGGAACCCCAGTATGGCCGTCAATGTGATCAGCCGGCGATACTGTTGCATGCTCCTTTCCTTGAAGGATTTCAGCGCCACCTGGATAGTGAGGCTGCTGATCAGCATCACACCCGTAGAATAATAAAAGATCTTCGGCATCTCTACAGTCGACCATCCGGGCAAACTGCCTTTTACGATATAGGCACTTGTCAGGCCGGCGAACATCATGATGATGCTCGCAATGGCGATCCACAAAGTGAATTTGTGGGGATGTATCTTTTGTCGCTGCGTACTCACAATTTCCATCGCATTATATTTACCCGCCTCTGCCAGGGCTTCGGCGGGTTTTGATTGATTTGCTCTTTATAGTTTATCAGCCAGTAATGCCAGCAATACGATCGGCAAGTAGATATAACTGCTGAACATTACCCTTCTTGCCGCCTTCACCTCCATTTCACGGTACAACCGTACACTTTGCCAAACCATGAAGAGGTTGGCGGCCAGCACGATCCAAAGGCTCACCATTCCGCTGATCCGCGTAAGATAGGGCAAAGCCCCGATCGGGATCAATACCAGTGAATAGATCACGGACTGGATAGCAGAGAATTTCCCCGGCCCTTCCACCGATGGCATCAGTTTGAACCCGGCATTACTGTAATCCTTATGCGCAATCCAGGCAATTGCCCAGAAATGCGGGAACTGCCAGAAAAACTGGATGGCGAACAAGGCCCAGCCGCCTGCACTCAGCTCATCCTGCCCTGCGGCCCAACCTATGAGGCAGGGCAATGCCCCGGGCACCGCCCCTACCAGCACCGAAACGGAACTGATCTTTTTGAGAGGCGTGTACATGAAGGCATATACGAACCAGCTCACGAGGGCAACGATGGCGGATAACAGGTTGAAGAAATAACCCAGTATTCCCAGTCCTATCACCAGGGCAATGATGGCGAATGCCCATCCTTCCTCAACGCTCATCCTGCCCGATGCAACGGGCCTTTTGGCCGTCCTTTTCATCAGGGCGTCCGTATCGCGTTCCACTACCTGGTTCACGGCATTGGCGCTGCCGGTGATCAGCAGTCCGCCGATGAACAACAGGATGATCATGCCCCAGTTGTACTCCACGATTTTAGGCGCCAACAGGTAACTGATCACTGCCGAGAATACTACCATGAAGCTAAGACTGAACTTGATCAGCAGCATGTAATCCCGCACCTTGCTGGCAATTGTAAAAGAACTGTTTTGCTTCACGGTTTCCTGCACCATCTGTTGATTATATTATTGGGTGATGTGCATTCACATTTCTATGCTTCTAATGCTTACTCTCATTCGGATTGATCGGTTCCGTTTGAGGAATGAAATCCCTTCCATCCTTGCTGTAGTCATAGGCCCAGCGGTGTACTTCAGGGATCTCTCCAGGCCAGTTACCATGTCCGGGCCTGATAGGAGCTGTCCATTCCAGCGTAGTGGAACCCCAGGGGTTCTGCGTGGTCACTTTCCTTCCCTTGAAGATAGAATAGAAGAAGTTGAACACGAACATCAGTTGCACGGCAAATACGATCATTGCTACGGTTGAAATGAATTTATTGAGATCTGAAAATTGTTTGAATGATTCCCAGATGCTGTAATCGAGGTAACGGCGGGGCATACCTGCCAAACCTTCGTAGTGCATCGGCCAGAAGATCAGGTAAGCGCCGATCAGGGTAACCCAGAAATGCACATAAGCCATGGTACTGTTGAGATAGCGCCCATACATTTTGGGGAACCAGTGGTAGATCCCTGCGAACATACCGAAGAAGGCGCTCACACCCATTACGATATGGAAGTGCGCGATCACGAAATAGGTATCGTGCAGGTGGATATCGAGGGTAGAGTTACCGAGGAATATACCGGTCAAACCACCGGAGATGAACAGGCTCACGAAGCCCAGCGCGAAGAGCATGCCCGGTGTGAACCGGATATTCGCCTTCCAGATGGTGGTGAGCCAGTTGAATACTTTGATAGCTGAAGGCACGGCGATCAGCAGGGTGAGCAACACGAACACGGAACCCAGGAAAGGGTTCAGGCCGGTCACGAACATGTGGTGCGCCCATACCAGGAAGGCCAGGATGGTGATCGCGAACAGGGAGCCTACCATCGCCATATAACCGAAGATGGGCTTGCGGGCATTCACGGAGAGGATCTCCGATGCCATACCCATGGCCGGCAGGAGGATGATATACACTTCAGGGTGCCCCAGGAACCAGAACAGGTGCTGGAAGAGGATCGCGCTACCGCCTTCATTGGGCAATGCGCCTACACCATTGATATAGATATCGGAAAGATAGAAGCTGGTTCCTGCATGACGGTCGAACAGCAGGAGGATGAACCCGGAGAGCAGAACGGGGAACGACAATACGCCCAGCACGGCCGTGAAGAACAGGGCCCAGATGGTGAGGGGCAGTCTCGTCATGCTCATACCCTTGGTACGCAGGTTCAATACAGTGGAAATATAGTTCAGACCTCCGAGGAGGGAAGAAATAACGAACATCGCCATAGCGGTGATCCAGAGGTCCATACCCGTTTTGGAACCTGGGGATGCATCGCCGAGCGCGCTGAGCGGCGGGTAGGCAGTCCAACCACCACTGAAAGGCCCGGTCTGGATGAACAGGGAAGACAACATTACCACGCTACCACCGAAGAAGAACCAGTAAGAAAGCATGTTCATGAATGGCGAAGCCATATCGCGGGCGCCACACTGCAGGGGAATGAGGAAGTTGGCGAAAGTTCCGCTCAAACCACCGGTCAGTACGAAGAACACCAGTACGGTACCGTGCATGGTCACCAAAGCATAATAATTCTCGGCAGTGATCTTGCCACCTTTGGCCCACCTGCCCAGGATATCTTCCAGCCAGGGGAAGGTCTGGTCGGGGTATCCGAGTTGCAGACGGAATAGCACAGACATCAAACCACCGATGATAGCCCAGGTCATCCCTGTGATCAGGAACTGCTTGGCGATCATCTTATGGTCCTGGCTGAAAACGTATTTGGTGATGAACGTCTCTTTATGATGATGCACATGATGCTCATCATGATGCACTTCATGAGTGGTGACTACTTCAGGATGTCCATGCAATACTGCTTCGTTGCTCATGATAAAATATTTATAAACGGGTATTCAAATCAGTTTTTTAATCTCCTTGACCATTACGGTTTCGCAGCCGCGATCGGCTGTTTGGCTGCATTGCCGGCAGTAGCTTTCGTGCTGTCGGCCGCTGCTGGCGCCGGTAATTTATTAGCCGGGTCTTTATCCGGGAATGCCGTTACATAAGCAGGCTTTTGCTTGGCTCTCCACAGGATGAACTCTTCTTTGGTTACTACTTTGATCAATCCTTTCATCGAATAGTGGCCATTGCCGCACATCTGGTCGCAGGAGATCTCGTATTCGAATTTCGGGTTCTTGGTGATCTCTTTCATTTCAGCCGTCGTGTACAGCGGGGTGAACCACATGGTAGTGGGCGTACCGGGCACTGCGTCCATTTTCAGGCGGAAATGCGAGAGGCCCACGTCGTGGATCACATCCCTCGAGTTGATGATCAGTTTTACGGGCTCTCCTTTTACGAGGTACATGGCCTCATTGGTCACGATATCGTCGAACGAAGCGGGATCTGCCTTGATATCGACCGTACCGCTGGGGTTATTGTGGTTATCTCTTTTGGTGATGGTAGAATCGATCCAGGTAAGGCCAAGCTGGTTGTTCTTTCCTTCATCGATCATCCTGTAATATTTCTTGCCGAAAGTATTGTCTTTACCGGGGTAGCGATAGATCCATCCGAATTGTTTGCCGGTGATCTCTACCTGCATGGCATTGGCAGGTGCATCGCCTGTGATACGGAACCAGTACATCAGACCGAAACCTACCAGGATACAAAGAGTGATGGCAGGAACGGTAGTCCACAGGATCTCCAGCTTGTTGTTATGCGGAAAATAGAATGCCTTTCTTTTTTCACTGTGCTGGTATTTGTATGCGAACCAGAACAATAAGATCTGTGTTACGAAGAACACGATACCGGTAATAGCGATCGTGATATAGAGCATGGTATCGATGTTCTTACCATGGTCGGATGCAGAAGGATGGGCCAGCAGGGTTTTACCATACAGCAGCTTGTTGCACCAGAACACACCGATAAGCCCCAATACCAGGAATACGACCATCAAGGCCCCGTTGATCTTATTACTTTGCTCGAAAGCTTTCTTCTCGCCTTTCAGCACCGATACATACTCACTGGCCTTGGCTATCTGAAAAGTGATCAGAAAGCCGAGGGCGAGGATCGCTAAGAGAAATATTCCAGTAGTTGTCATGATTGATCAATAAATTTTATTTCGAACAAAACAAGTTTATACTTTTCTGAGCACTAACCAATCCTTTTTAGGTATGGTGTATAATACTTTCTTTCAACAACGGATGGTTTTTGGCTATCAGCGGATATTTCGCCAGTGCGCGTCCGGTAGATAGCATGATCAGTCCTACAAATCCCACAGCCACACCAAAGTCGAACAGGTTCAGTGTCACATGATCTTTTTCAACGCTGGCAAAGATCATCTGGTAGAAATCGAGCCAGTGACCGAAGATGATCACGATCGCCATGAAGGCCATCGTTGTATAATTCCTCTTCGACCCTGCGCGCATCAGCACCAGGAAGGGCGCCAGGAAGTTGATCAGGAAGCTGAACCAGTAAAGGCCCGCGTAAGCGCCGGTATAATGGCTGGTGGCGATCCTGGATTTGAAATACACTGTCTCTTCCGGGATATTCGCATACCAGATCAGCATATACTGGGAGAACCAGAGATATGTCCAGAAGATCGAGAACGCGAACATGAATTTACCCAGGTCATGCAAATGCTCCTGGTTGGTATAGGGCAGGTAGTTCTGGTTTTTCAGGTAGATCACGAAAAGAGCGATCAGGGCTACACCAGCCACGAAGGTACTGGCGAAAGTATACCAGCTATACATGGTGGAATACCAGTGCGCATCGATGCTCATCAGCCACAACCAGGGCACCGTAGACATTACAGTAAGGGCGAACCATACGATAAAGACAGCAGCCCACACCGTATTCTTGTACATATATTTCCAGCTTGTCTCTTTATCCGGCAGCGGAGAATCGTCGATAGAGCGGGAAAGCTGGCGCATCTTATAACCCAGTACGATCCAGAGACCGATAGCCAGGATGGTCCAGATGATAAAGAACTTCGTATTCAGGAAGCCGCTTTTACCTTCCAGGATCTTATCGCCTTTGGGATGCAGCCAGTGATAAATATGAGGGTCGACAGTGACCAGCGCGATCAGTACGATACCGGCAATGATACCGAGAGGAATAACCGCCACTGAAATAGCTTCGGTCACTCTCCTGAACGACATCTGCCAGCCGCCCCAGGCCAGTGTGGTGGCACAGATAAAGAACATCGCGGCATTGGTGATCAGCAGGAAGTACAGGCTGTTCTGCAACAGCGATGCCCAGAACCTGGCAGGATGCTCACCGGCGCCATACAAAATATACCCGATAACCAGCGACAACACACCAACTCCGATCAGCGCATAAGACCATGTTCTGTATCGCTTGGGTATCTCAAAAAATTCTTTACTAGCCATTGTCAACAGTTTATAGTTTCTATATGTCTCTTATCAGTTATTTTTTTGCAGTTGAATCTGCCTTTGCTCCCCCGGATGCTGAACCACCTTTTGCTTCGGCCTGTTTTGCCTTGATATAGTGAATTACCATCCAGCGCTGTGTAGTGCTCAGTTGGGAAGCATAGCTGCCCATCTGGTTCTTACCGTAGGTTACGGAATAGAACATCTGCCCTTCAGGCATATTCTCATACGTCGGGTTACCAAGCAGGATCGCGGGCTGGGCTGCATAAGGTCCGTCAGTGCCATCGCTTCTTTTATGCAGGGGGCCTGCTCCATCCAGCTTGGCGCCATGGCAGATCCCGCAATTCACCAGGTACAGCCTTTCAGCTTCCTTGAACTGGTCGGGGGTCAGTACCGGCAGAGGGTTAACGATCTTTTTCGATGCCACATAATTGGCCGTATCGCCCTGTTTATCTTTTTCCAGCGGGAAAGGGAACAGTTCACCACGCTTGATGGTGCCAGGCACAGGCTTTGCATTGTAAAAGATGCCCTGGCTTGCCAGTGTATCATGCGGAGCATAACTTTCATACGCGCGGCTATACGCCATATCCGGCATGTATACGCGGCCCGGCTCCCTGCGCACATCGCTACAACTCCAGGCAACAACGGCCAGTACTAAAACAGCTATGATGGATAATTTTTTCATCTTACTCGTTTCGTTATTCAGTTATGCTGATACGGTTTCAGTTTCGTGATACAACTTTTGCTCTTTATCATAGCGACCAAGCCACCAGCCGGTCTCAGCCTGCTGAACATTGATCTCTTTGGCCCCCAGGCTGCCCAGGAAACCTTTGATCTCCCCTTCATCGCTCTTCGGCGTGCATTCGATCACCATCACAAACAGGTCGTCGGTAGCACGGGGATGGAAATGGTGCTTTCTTACGAAAGGCGCCAGTTGGCACAGGTAGCAGAAAGTGATCACCATGCCTACGGCAGCACACAATACCGTGAACTCGAACATGATCGGCAACCAGGCCGGCAGGGCGAAATGCGGTTTACCACCGATATTCAAAGGCCAGTCCTTCGTGAATACCCAGGTAATAAAGCTCAGGGCCGTTGTAGTGCCGCAGATCCCGTAAATAAATCCTGCGGTATGGATACTGGTATCACGCAAACCCATGGCTTTGTCGAGCCCATGTATCGGGAACGGCGTATATACATCGTGCAGCTTATGACCTGACTTACGGACTTTCTTCACTGCATCGAACAATGCGCCTTCTTCATCAAAACAACCGACTACGAATTTTTTGAGAGCCATAGTTCTTTTTTTATGGGTTGGTAGGTTGACAGGTTAACTGGTTTACAGGGATTGATCTCCGGTATTCCGGCTCCTTTTCAACATTTTACCCTATTAACTTTTCAACTTTACTTAATGTGCCGCATGCACTTCGTGAAACAATTCTTCCGGACTTTCATGCTCGATCTTATCCATCTTCTTCTTATAGTTCTCACCAGACCTCTTCAGGATATGCTTGATCTCCGCTACGGCAATTACCGGGAAGAACTTCGAGAAGAGGAAATAGCAGGTGAAGAACAGGCCGAATGTACCCAGGTAGAAACCTACTTCCCAGATCGTGGGGCGATAGTAGGTACTCCAGCTACTGGGGATATAATCACGATAGATGGATGTTACGATGATCACGAAACGTTCGAACCACATACCGATATTCACGATCACCGACATGAAGAAGGTGACCACGAGGTTCCTCCTCAGTTTGCGGAACCAGAAGATCTGCGGTGAAAGCACGTTACAACCCATCATCAGGTAATAGCTCCAGCCATAGGGACTGAACAGGTCGAGACGGTTCTTCATGAACGCATGGCTTTCATAAGGGTTCTGGCCATACCAGGCAATGAACAGCTCGGTGAGGTATGCGATACCTACAATAGAACCTGTAAGCACGATCACCTTGTTCATCACTTCGATATGTTCCATGGTGATATAATCTTCCAGCTTCAATACTTTTCTCGTTACCACCAGCAGGGTCTGCACCATTGCAAATCCGGAGAAGATGGCGCCTGCCACGAAGTAGGGCGGGAAGATGGTGGTATGCCATCCGGGCACTACGGAGGTGGCGAAGTCGAACGATACCACGGTGTGCACAGACAATACCAGTGGCGTACTCAAACCGGCCAGCACCAGCGATAAGCTTTCATGGCGTTGCCAGTGTTTGGTGGAGCCTGTCCAACCGAAGGAGAGCAGGCCGTACATATATTTTCTCCATTTCAATTTGGCGCGGTCACGTACAGTGGCCAGGTCAGGGAGCAAACCGGAGTACCAGAATAAAAGTGATACGGTGAAATACGTGGAGATCGCGAATACGTCCCACAACAGCGGTGAGTTGAAGTTCACCCAAAGCGGTCCGCGGGTATTGGGGTAAGGCAGTACAAAGAAGGCCATCCACACACGGCCCATGTGCCAGATCGGGAACTGGCCCGCGCACATTACCGCGAAGATGGTCATGGCTTCTGCCGCGCGGTTCACACCCGTCCGCCAACCCTGGCGGAACAGCAACAGGATCGCGGAGATCAGGGTACCTGCGTGACCGATACCTACCCACCACACGAAGTTGGTGATGTCCCAACCCCAACCGATGGTCTTGTTCAGGTTCCACTGGCCCACCCCATAGGTCACCTCACGATAGATCGAATACACCCCGAATAACAGCAGCGCTACCGAGATCAGGAATCCGATCCACCACAGGCGGCTGGGTGGTGCTTCAATTGGACGCACAATATCTTCCGTAACCTGGTGATAATCTTTGGAACCATCCACCAACGGGGCTCTTACTTGCGATTCGTACTTTAATAATGCCATGTTGTTGAGCTTTGGGCTGTGGGTATCGCCTGGGGCGTTCACCTTTCAGCTTGAAAATTTTTATGTATTCAACGAACTATTCGGTTACTCTGCACTGTTATCAGTGGTGTTGCTCAGCTCCTGCCGCTTCCACTTCCGGTTTCTCTGCCTGACGCTGCTCGGCATCCAGATGGCCATCGTTGCTGATCTCGTCGGTGTTCCTCACTTTGGCGAGATAGTTGATATTCGGCATTACGTGGATCTGCTCGAGGGCATGGAACAGGCGGAGGTTGTTCTCTTTCCGCACCACGCTCACTTCGCTCTCAGGGTTGTTGGCGTTGCCGAATACGATAGCGTCTGCTGCGCAGGCCTGCTGACAGGCTGTTTTCACATCTGCATCTTCCAGTGTACGGTTGGCTTTCTTGGCCTTCAGCTTACCTTCCTGCAGGCGCTGAACGCAGAAAGAACATTTTTCGATCACACCGCGGCTGCGCACCGTTACGTCGGGGTTCAGCACCATGCGGGTAAGATCATCGTTCATCATCAGCACCACATCGTCCAGCTTGCCTTCATCTACCAGTGGTTGCTGGTTGTTGGGGAAGCTGTCGGCGCCGGTATAATCGGCCCAGTTGAAGCGGCGAACTTTGAACGGACAGTTATTAGCGCAATATCTTGTACCGATACAACGGTTATAGGTCATCTGGTTGAGACCTTCGCTGCTGTGGTTAGTGGCAGCTACCGGGCAAACGTTCTCACAGGGAGCGTTATCGCAGTGCTGACAGAGCATGGGCTGGAACAGGGTCTGGATGCTCTCGGGATCATTCGGGTTACCGCTGAAGTAACGGTCGATGCGCAACCAGTGCATATCATGGAAACGGGCTACTTCATGTTTGCCCACTACCGGGATATTGTTCTCTGCGTTACAGGCCACCACGCAGGCGCCGCAGCCATAGCAACTGTTGAGGTCGATGCTCATGCCCCACTTGATGCCGGGGCGTTCATATTTCGGATAGAGTGTTCCTTCTTTTTCGTATTCCGCCAGTCCGCCGAAAGGTTTCAGTTCCTTCTCCCTTTCATTGCGGATCACTTCCCTGTCTTTTTTGAATTCTTCCAGGGTCACTTCCTTCACTACTTCATGGCGTCCTTCATAACTGTTATGGGTCTGTACCTGCGCGATCTTGAAGGTCTTCTTCGCATCGGCGAGGGAGATCTTTTCAGCTACGGTCCAGTCAACAGTGGCGCCGTTGTATAACAGGTAAGGATATACGTTCTTGCCTACCGGGCCACCATCGACTGCGATCACGGCCCTTCCGATCTCGCTGGCCCTTCCATAACCAACCGCTACGGCAATGGTATTGGCCTGTGTTCCGGGCACTACCAGTACCGGCAGTTCCAGTTTTTTATTCCCGACCGTGATCTCGATCACGGGCTTCATCACTTCCACTTCATATTTATCGGCTCCTTTGCTGTTACTGAGATCGATATTGAACATCTCTTTGGCGAGCTGAGGAGAAACGACAGCGTAGTTGTCCCAGGTAGCGCGTGTGATAGGATCGGGCATTTCCAGCAGCCAGGGATTGTTGCCCTGTTTGCCATCGCCCAGGCTCACTTTCTGGTAGATCACCAGTTCTGTTTTCTCGGCTTTCTTCAGGGCCGTTGCGGCAGATATGGCTGCTGCAACGCCAGAAGCGTTGAAACCGGCGCCGGCAGAGGCAACAGCAGTTTCCACTACACCATCCTGCAGGGCCTTATTGTAATTATCGGGGCTACCCAAACGGGTGGTCCAGTAGTTTTTGAAATAGAGATCGTACGTAGCAGCGTTACCAGCCCATTTCAGGAGTGAATCCTGGAATGGCCTTGTCTGGAACAGTGGGTTGATGGTAGGCTGCATCATGCTGAATAAACCGGCTTTCGGTTCGGCATCGCCCCAGCTCTCGAGGAAGTGGGGAGCAGGCAGTACGAATTTTGCCAGTTTGCTGGTCTCATCCAGACGATCGTTGAAGGAGATGCTCAGTTTTACACCGTTGAGTGCTTTTTTGAACCTTTCTCCGTCGAAATATTCATAAGCCGGGTTCACACCATAGACCAGCAGTGCGCCGATCTTACCGGTTTCCATTTCGGTGACGAGGTCAACCATATTGGAATCCAGTCCCTGATGTGTTTGCAGGGTAGTGGCCCAGTTGATAGTAGTTCCATTGGCCCCAACAGCTTCATTGATGGCGTTCACGATGATCTGAATGTTGGGATTGTTGCTGCCGCTAACTACCAGCGCCTTGCCTTTATGGTCGAGCAGGTCTTTGGCAGCTTTCTCGATGCCTTTTTTCAGTTTACCGTCTACGCCGGCAGCGCCTTGTCCGTTCACTGCGCTGAGCAGGGCTGCTGCTACTACGCCGGATTCCGAGGGGCGGTGGGTAAATCTTTCATCGGCATTGGCGCCGGTCATGCTGAGCATGCTTTCGAACTGGTAGTGCTTGCTGAGCTCGGGATTCTTCTGATCTACCTTTCTACCGGCCCCGTACCCACGCTGGAATTCAGCGGGGTTCAGCCAGGTACCCAGGAAATCGGCGCCGAGGCTCACCACTACTTTTGCATTCTCGAACTGGTAGGAAGGGATAGCGCGTTTGCCATAAGTTGCTTCGTTGGCCAGCAGCATTCCACTATAGGAAACAGCATCGAACTGAACATGGCGGCCGCCAGGGAATTTTGCCAGGAATTCGGCAATGATCTGTTTTGTGGTAGGTGAGGTAATGGTACTGGTAAGCAATACCACGGGAGCACCGCCCAGCGCAGCCAGCGCATCAGCTATCATTTTATCGATAGCCTCATAGGGGGCCGCTGAGCCGTTTGCCATAGGGTGACGTAAACGGGCCGTATCGTACAGATCCAACACCGAAGCCTGTACCCTGGCGGTTGTTGCGCCTTTAGTATATGAAGACAAGGTATTTCCTTCGATCTTGATAGGCCGGCCATCACGTACTTTAGCTACGATGGGAATGGCTTCGCCGCCACTGACATAGGTGGTAGCATAATAATCCGCTACGCCTGGAACTATGTCCTGTGGTTTATTAACATAGGGGATCGCCTTTCTTACAGGCGTTTCGCAACTGGCGGCTGCCATGGCAGCGGCTGTGCTGAACCCTAAATATTTCAGGAAGTCTCTTCTGGATGCAGAAGCGTTGGCTAATCCTTTCTTATCAGCTCCTTCAAACGGCAAGGATTCGGGAAATTCGTTCTCTGCCAGTTTTTGATGGGCCTCACTGTTATTGAGCTCGGTGAAACTCTGCCAGTACTTTTTTTTAGCCATTTATATATGAATTTGAAAATTTGAGAATGTTGGCTCTTGAAAATGATGGTTGTTCACTTTCAGGGTTGTTTTTAGTAGTGGCATTTCTGACACTCCAGTCCGCCGATATCACTGACGGTCACACTGTCTCTTTTCTTCGCCTTGATCTCGTCGTGGTATTTTTCGTAAATGCTGTAAAATTTATTGCCGTTGCCTTTATCGTCGTTGAAGTCCACTTTGGTCTCGCGGTGGCAGTTCACGCACCAGGCCATGCTCAGTTCGGCAAATTGTTTTACTTCGTGCATGTTGGTGATCTCACCGTGGCAGGTCTGGCACTGTACTTTACCGGCCCTTACGTGCTGTGAGTGGTTGAAGTAAACGTGATCAGGCAGGTTGTGTATCTTGACCCATTCGATGGGTTTTTCCTCACCGGTATATTGTTTTTTTGCGGGGTCCCAGCCGGCTGCTTTGTAGATCTTCCTGATCTCTTCGGTACCATTCACTTCAGTGCCATCAGCTTTATAGATCGGTGCGCCGGTATATTCATTGATGGTCTGGTGGCAGTTCATACAAACATTCACGGAAGGGATGCTGGCCTGTTTGCTTTCCCAGGCGCCGCCATGGCAATACAGGCAGTTGATCTGGTTAGTGCCGGCATGTACTTTATGTGAATAGTAAATAGGTTGTTCAGGCTCATAGTCTTTGTAGCGGCCCAGGCCGATAGCGCCTTTCACCACGTAGAAGCCACCGATCACGAAGAGGATCAGCGTCAGGATCGTGATATAGGTCTTATTGCGGTAGAAAGGGATCGGTTCGTGTGCAGGAACGCCTTCTTTATCGTCGGCCAGTTTTTTCAGGTTACTGTTCACTGTGAGCATGATCAGGGCAATCACGGCCAGGATCAGGGTGAGAACGCCGTAGAGGATCGCGTGGTCCGATTCTCCCATTTTGCCATCGGCAGGACCAGCTTCCCCACCAGTTGTAGAAGCTACAGGCGCTTTGTATTCACGGATATATTTCAGGATAGCATCGATCTCGCCGTCGGTGAGGTTGGGGAAAACGTTCATCGGCGTTTTGCTCCACTTCGCATACAGATCGGTGAAGTATTTGTCGCCCGATGCGAGCACTGCCTGGTTATTCCTGATCCAGGCATGTAAGAGCTTCTTGTCTTTTACACGGTCCTCGATGCCTTTCAATGCGGGACCGGTCAGGTCTTTATCCACACGGTGGCAGGTTCCACAATTATTCTGAAACAACGTAGCTCCATCCTGCGCGGCCAACTTATTTCCGATCGACAATAAACTGATCAATAATACACTGAGAAGGGCCCGTTTGGCAATTGGTCTGTGGTCAATCATATCAGTTGAATATGACGAGATTATGTGGAAAAATTTCCTGAATTGGCTGCAAAAATAAGTCAGGATTTCAACAAAATATCAACATAGACTAAATTTTTTTAAGCTAGTACTGGCGCGGGTTTCAGCCGATTTTTTGGTCATTGTTTAATGTGTCATGACATTTATGTCATGTTTTTGTCAGGTGAGGAAATATTGAAATTTAGTGCACTTTTGCGTCCATGTTCCAAAGGTTACGACAAAAATGGAAGGTGAGCGGCTGGCGGCTGCTACTTATCCTCATCACCTTCGCCACCGGTGGAAGCCTCTGCGGATGGCTTGGCAGGTTAATGCTGAACGCATTGTCTATTGAACAACCCCTTGTCAGGATACCTTTATATATAGTGATCATCACTATCCTCTGGCCTTTCTGTGTGCTGCTGATCAGTATCCCGCTCGGGCAGTTCAGTTTTTTCAGGAAGTATTTGAAGAAGCTGGGGAAGAAGTTGGTAATGGGCAATGCGCAGTCGGAGGTCGGAAGTGCCGCTGAAACTCATGGATCTGACCAAACTGCCAACGGCCAATTGCCAACGGCCCATTACTCCATCGCCATTTTCGCCTCCGGCGCCGGCTCCAATGCACAAAAGATCGTCGACCATTTCCGCCACCATCCTACCATCCGGGTGGCACTGATCGTTTGCAACAAACCCGGCGCAGGCGTACTGACCATTGCAGAACGTGAAAAGATCCCCTCCCTGCTCATCGAAAAAGAGAAATTCTTCCGTGGCAATGCCTATATCGACGAGCTGAAGGCAGCGGGTATTCAATTCCTGGTGCTCGCCGGCTTTCTATGGAAAATACCAACGGCCCTCGTCAGCGCTTTCAATGGCCATATCATAAATATTCACCCTGCCCTGCTGCCGGGTTATGGCGGTAAGGGCATGTATGGGATGTTCGTGCACAATGCCGTGATCGCGGCCAAAGAAAAAGAAAGCGGCATCACCATTCACCTGGTCGATGAGGTCTATGATCATGGGGCTATCATCTTCCAGGCTTCCTGCACGATCGATGAGCATGATACACCGGAAATGCTGGCGCAAAAGGTCCATGCACTGGAACATGCCCATTATCCGCGGGTGATCGAAGAAGTGGTGATGAGGCAACTGCAAAAAGCCCGTTAATTATCCACGCCCATGCGGCACAATTGTTATCTTGCCATCGTATCAACCAAAATTATTCCCCGTTGCACAGGTCCGGGCTGGTCATATTGTGTTTATTGGTTTGCTCCATAACTACCCTGAAAACTTCAGGCCAGGCAAAGATGAGGGTGACGGGGCGTGTGTTCGATATGTCGAAGACCAACCCCATGCCTTCCGTCAGCGTGATGAGCACTTCAGGTAACGGGACCGTAACGGATTCATTGGGTCGCTATAGTCTCAGCATGGCCGAAACAGATTCCATCTGGTTCTCTTACCTCGGTAAACCGACACCTAAATATGCAGTGGTGTCCATTCCCAATCCTTACAGTTTCGATATCTCGCTACATGTGAATATCACCGAGCTGAAGCAGGTGATGGTAAAGCCCCGTGATTACCGGCTGGATTCCATCCAGAACCGGCTCGATTATGCCAAAGCCTTCAATTTTGAAAAGCCGGGCATCGGCACCAGCCTCAACCCAGACGGCCGTGTGGGCCTCGACCTCGGCGAGTTCTTCGATATGTTCCGATTCCGGCAGAACCGCCGCATGCGCGCCTTCCAGGAAAGACTGCTGCGAGAGGAAGAGGAGAAGTTCATTGACCATCGTTTCAGTCGCGCCCTGGTGATCAAGATCACCCACCTGCGCGGCGCAGAGCTAGATACTTTCATGAACAGGTACAGGCCCGATGTTCTCTTCATCAAGCTGGCCACGGATTATGAACTGCAATCCTATATCAAAATTTCTTTCCAGAAATTCCAGCGCTTCCAGAAAGCCGTGGGTGAATTGAAGAAGAATGAGGAGGAGTGATTATTTTGATCTACTTATTCATCAAAGAACTTCAAAAACTCAATTAATCCTATCGCTTCGGTACCCTCTCCCATTGGAAAGCGTTCTTTGCCGGAGTATATAACGAATTTTCGCGTCGCCCCGATATCTTCGCAGGCATTGTGAAACGTTTTTTTGATTACAGGTGCGGAAGAGCGCTTGATCTCGATAGCCCAAACCTGTTTATTCGGTCCTTCCAGTACAAGATCGATTTCGTTTTGTGTCGCCGTTCTATAATAGCTGTATTGCCATTTATTCGATAAATGCCCAATAATGTTCTCGATAATAAACCCTTCCCAACTTGCTCCTACAATTGGATGGCCCAATAGATCGTCAAATTCAGAAATATTTAGCAGTTTGTGCAAAAGTCCGGTATCACGAATATATATCTTAGGAGATTTGACCAGGCGTTTTTTGGTATTTCCAGCCCAAGGCTGGATTTGCCGCACCATATAAAAGTCAGTTAATATATCGAGATAGGTTCTCGTAGTCGTGTGACTGATCTCAAGGCTTTTGCCTAAATCTGATAACGAGGGTTGCTGACCGTGATAGTGTGCCAACATCTTCCAAAAACGTTTCATGCGCGTAGCAGGAATTTGTGGCCCCATTAATGGAATATCTCTTTCAACATAGGAAGAAATAAAATCATTCCGCCATTCCCAGCTTTCATCATCGGTTTCTGTGAGATAGCTATTTGGAAACCCACCACGAAACCAAAGTTTTTCCACGTTGAACCCTAGTTGCTCTGTTTTGTATACTTCCAGAGCAGAAAACGGACTAAGTTCTAAATAGCGAATTCTTCCCGCCAGCGTTTCAGAAGTTTGTTGCAATAAGTCACGTGAAGCAGATCCCAGTAATAAAAATTGACCGAATTTTTCACCTGCTCTTTTCCTGATATCTATCAGTCCTCTCAGAATTCGGAATAAGTCGGGCTTTCTTTGCACCTCATCAATGATCAAAAGCTGGTTTTCAAAACGTCTAAGGTAACCCTCCGGATCATTTAGCTTGCTCAGGTCTGTATCCAGTTCCAAATCGAGGTACGAAGATTTTTTTTCAAGATTGCGCTCTGCAATTTTGAGGGCCAGTGTGGTTTTGCCAACCTGACGGGGCCCCAAAAGAGCCACCACCGGCATGTTATGTAGAGCATTCAGTAAAGTATTTTCAAGGTCGCGTGGTATCATAATTAATATATTTTGTCACTTTAACCTACAAAATGCATGGTTTTTCAGGCAAAAATATGCAATCTGAAAGTTATAATTTCAAAATACTTGTTTTTAAGGAAAACCTGACCCCTAACAAGACCTTTATAGCGACCCTGATCCATTACCCTCCCCAAAAACATGAAGCTGCCCCAAAAGACTGAAGCAGCTTCTTTTCATGGCTGTACGAGTAGAGTAGATCGCTCTCTTTATTTCTTTTCTTTCCTGAAAGTATACCACCCATCAGCACCATTTGATCTCAGCACCAGCGTATAGTCGGCATCTTCCAGTGTGAGATAATAAGTGGTCTCAACCGAAGTGGTCATTTCAAAAAGATCGGAGATCCAGTAATGACCATATTGCTTTTTGAGATCCGACAACAAGTTGATCGGCAACTGGGAAGAAGGGAGATTGCGTGTTACGCCCAGCAGATCACCGTTGTAGGTGTAAAAGGCAAACATTACCTGGTCGTTCAGTTTGAAAGTAGCCTTCACGAAGGTTTTGCTGCTCTCCCATTTTACTTCACTGGCCCCTACGAATTCATTGTTGAATGCATCCTGGATCCTTTTACTGACAGGTTCTTTGATGTTGGCCAATGTACTGCTTACTATGCTGACCAGCAGAAAGGCGGTGAGGATAATTGTCTTTTTCATAATCGCTTTTTGATGTTTTTATAATGATTTTTTTTGTGCTTTCGGATCGTTCCGGTTACAGGCAGGATTAGTCCATCCAAGTGCCAAAAAATATTTTAGCTGAAAATCAGCGTTTTAGGCAAATGTTAAGGAATTCCAGTGTCCGGTTTTGATATAATTTCTGTTCGCTTTCGTTCAAAAACCCGGACAGTTGATGACAGGAAATCCCGATTCGTATCTTCGCCCGAAATTATTTTCATCATGGAACAGTTAACGGCAGGCATCGGCACCCGCCTCCAGCACACTCACTTCGGGCCCGGTGTAATTGTCGGCATCCGCTATGCCACTTATCTCATTTCCTTTATCAATCATGGCATCAAAGAGATCGATAAGAATGATCCGAACCTCGATGAGATCATTCCGGAAAACGTAACGGAAGAGATCGAAACACATAGTGAGGTAGAGAAGTCCCTGCTGAAAATTTTACGGTTATGGGGCGGCGTTAGTGAGACGGTCCCATTGGGCGACCGCTGGCAGAACGGCACTTTGGTGTTGCAGCCGGCAGATAAATCCCAAAAACCTAAGGAGATTCCCATCGATGTTTTCTTTCACAAGATCGTGATGCTGCGCGACAGGCTACGGGTGCTCGAACAACAGATCAATGCCCATAAGGCATTGAGTGATGAAGACAAAGCGAACATGCAGCAATATATCACCCGCATTTACGGCACCCTGACCACTTTCAATGTATTGTTCAAAAATAAGGAACACTGGTTCGTAGGAGAGAAAGGAGCTTCGGCAGATTAAGGGATCATCCCAGCATCTTCTCCATATACACAACCCCCGGTAAAGGATTCGTATAATAAGGTTCGATATAGACGAACCCAAATCGTTCATACAAATGAATGGCGGCCCGCAACCTGTCGAATGTGTCCAACCGCATCGCCGCATATCCTTTTTCCGTTGCCCGGTGAAGCAACTCCTTTACCAATTCTAGCCCGATACGGAAGGAGCGGTAAGCCGGCCGTACATATAATCGTTTCATTTCGCAAAGACCTTCACCGGCCAACGGTTTGAGTGCTATACATCCCGCCACTTCGCCATTCCACCGGGCAAGGATCAATGTACCGGCAGGTTCCCCATATTTTTCGAGCGGGTGCGCCAACTCTTCTTCAAAACTTTGAAAACAAAGATCCTCTCCCAGTTCCTTTTCATACTCTTTAAGGAGATCCCTTATATGATCCAGTTCCGGGCCTTCTTCCCCGATGGTCACAATTTCCAGCATGATTTGTAAAGTGTTGATTAAATTTAGTATTGTTTTCACGGATCACCATCATTATGAGAAAATCGTTATTTTTCATCGCATGGCTGATAAGCTATCAGCTCGCTACCGGGCAATCCTATAAAGAACTGCACTTCGGCTCCATCGTTGTGGACACGCACAATGATATCCTCACCAAACTGCTTGAAAAAAATCTCCTGCTCGACCGTGACCTTACCGGGAAAGCACATTCCGACCTGTACCGGTTCAGGAAAGCCGGTATAGATGTACAGGTTTTTTCGATCTGGTGTGATGGCAGCTTCGGAAAAGGCAAAGGCTTTGCCAGGGCCAACCAGGAGATCGATACTTTATATGCCGTAGCCAAACGTCATCCCGACCTGATGATGATCGTTACCAACTCCGCTGATCTGAATAAAGCCGTTCAGCAGAAAAAACTGGCGGCCATGATCGGCGTGGAAGGAGGGCACATGATCGAAGACAGGCTCGATTATCTCGACAGTCTCTACCGCCGCGGGGCCCGCTATTTGACCCTTACCTGGAATAATTCCACCGACTGGGCCAGCTCTGCCATGGATGAAACAGCAGCCCGCAAAAAAGCCGCCACAGACCTCACCGCCCCACTCCCGAAAATGGGCCTCAGCGATTTCGGCAAACAGGTAGTGAAACGAATGAATGAACTGGGCATGATGGTCGACCTCAGCCATGCGGGCGAACAAACTTTCTGGGATGCCATCCATACCACCACCAAACCGGTACTCATTTCTCACAGTTGCGCCTATGCGCTTTGCCCGGTTTTCCGGAACCTCAAAGATGATCAGATAAAGGCTGTTGGAAAGAATGGCGGAGTGATACACCTTAATTTTTTCTCCGGCTTCCTCGACAGCACCTTCAACCGGAAACATCGTGAGTTCACGCTCCGCCACAAAACTGAAAAGGATTCACTGCTGCAAGTAAATACCGACACCTTCTTTGCAGAACATTTCCTGTTCGATAAATATGCTGCCGAAGTGAATGCCATGCGGCCACCACTCTCCCTCCTTTTGGACCACCTCGATCATATCATTCAACTGATCGGCGTTGACCATGTAGGACTGGGCTCCGATTTCGATGGCATCACTTCCACCGCGCAACAACTGGATGATATTACAGCCATGCCTATCATTACGCAGGAATTATTGAAAAGAGGATATAAATCGGCAGATGTCCGGAAGGTCCTGGGCGGAAATTTCATTCGCGTGCTGAAGGCCAACGAGAACCCATAATACAGCCTTCAACCCCATAACAAACCCGATAACTACAAACCCATTCTTATGCGCAGCAGAATAACCTCCATTGATGTGGTCCGCGGCATCGTGATGGTGATCATGACGCTCGACCACGTACGCGATTATTTCACCAATGTGCGCTTCAATCCCAGCGATCTCACACAAACCACGCCCGCCCTGTTCTTCACCCGCTGGATCACGCATTTTTGTGCCCCGGTGTTCGTTCTCCTGGCCGGCGCCGGCGCTTTTTTCTATGGACAAAAAATATCCTCCACGCGCACCCTCTCGCGTTTTCTCTGGACCCGTGGCCTTGTGCTGGTAGTCCTCGAATTCACCCTCATACGCTGGGCATTCATGTTCAACTTCTCTTACAATTTCATCATCGCGGTAGTGATCTGGGTGATCGGCATTTCCATGATCTGTCTGGCAGCACTGGTATACCTGCCTAAAAAATGGATCGCATTCATCGGCATCCTGATGATCGTAGGCCATAATACGCTCGACTCTATCAGCCCACAGGCTTTCGGTTCCTTCGGATGGCTTTGGATGTTCCTGCACGTACAAAGTCTGCTGCCGCTGAGCTCCGATGTACAGGTCCTGATCGCCTATCCACTCATTCCCTGGATCGGAGTGATGGCAACCGGTTATGCATTCGGAAGCCTGTATCTTCTGGAACCTGAACGCAGACGAAGGTTATTCATTCAACTGGGCATTGCCCTTATTCTCGCCTTCGTACTGGTACGCGGATCGAATGTGTATGGCGACCTGCGGCCCTGGTCTACCCAAAAAACACCACTCTACACCTTCTTATCTTTTCTCAATGCCACCAAACAGCCACCCTCACTCAGTTTCCTGCTGATGACACTGGGCCCGGCGATCCTGTTACTGGGATTGCTTGACGGTAAGACCAGCAGGATCGGGCAGTTCTTTACTGTTTATGGCAAAGTGCCCCTATTCTATTTCGTGGCCCATTTTTATCTGCTGCACGCATTGTCAGTAGTGGCCGGTGTATGGCAGGGATTCCCGGCAAAAGATTTTTTCCAGTTCGCTAGTTTCTATCCGCAGCAATACGGCTTTGGACTGGCAGGTGTTTACCTGGCCTGGGCTATCGTAGTGCTTGCATTGTACCCGGCCTGTAAATGGTATGGCCGGCTGAAAGCGAAAAGCTCCAACCCAATTCTCAGTTATCTTTAATATTGTAGCATGAAGTATCTCGCATTTATTCTCCTGATGGCCGCATCACTTACCTGTTCTTCGCAGCAACAATATGATCTCGTGATCCTCAACGGCCGCATCATCGATGGCGCCGGCAATTCCTGGTACTATGGCGATATTGCCGTCAGGGGCGGAAAGATCGTGGCCGTCGGCAAGCTCAACAATTACAAAGCTACCAGAACGATCGACGCACAGAAGATGATCGTGGCACCCGGTTTCATAGATGTGCACGCCCACATTGAAGGCGGCATTTTCAACCGGCCCACTGCGGATAACTATATCTACGATGGCGTTACCACCGTGATCACCGGCAACTGTGGCGGCTCTGCCCCCAGCCTGAAGAACTTTTTCAACCGCATCGACAGCGTACATACTTCCATCAACGTTGCTTCCCTGGTTGGCCACAATACCGTTCGTGAAGCAGTGATGAACCGCGATAACCGTCAACCTACCCCTGAAGAACAGCGAAAGATGGACGCACTCGTGGAGCAGGCCATGAAAGACGGTGCTGCTGGGCTTTCCACCGGGTTGATCTATATCCCCGGCACTTTCGCTAATACGGCAGAAGTGGTGAGCCTCGCCAAAGCAGCGGGTAAGTACAATGGCATATACGCTTCGCATATACGAAATGAGGAAGGCAAAGCCGTTGAGGCGATCAATGAAGCCATAGAGGTAGGAAAGGAAGCAAACGTACCTGTGCAGATCTCTCACTTCAAGATCGGCGGCCGCGCCAACTGGGGCAAATCGAATATAACGCTGGCCGTTGTTGAAAAAGCAAGGGAAGATGGATGGGATGTCACCATCGATCAGTATCCCTATACCGCCAGCAGCACCAATCTCGGGGTGCGATTACCCGATTGGGCCCTGGCAGGCGACCAGGATTCAGTGGTGGCCCGGCTTCATGATCCTGCCACCCGCGCACAGATCAAAAAAGAAATGCTGGAACAGCTGGATAAATACAAGTATAAAAATTACAGTTATGCAGTAGTGGCCAATTATCCTGCCGATAGCACATTCAACGGCAAAAGCATTACCGATATCAACAAGCAACTGGGCAGAAGATCGAAAGCGCCTTATGAAGCGGAAACGATCATGGACATGATCGAAAAGGGCGGCGCCCAGATGGTGTACCATGGTATGAATGAAACGGACGTGCGCTATATCATGAAATATCCTTTCTGTATGGCCGGCGCTGATGGCGGTGTACATATCCCCGGCAAAGGCATGCCCCATCCAAGATCTTATGGCACCAATGCCAGGATACTCGGAAAATACGTGCGCGATGAAAAGATCATTTCACTCGAAGAGGCCATCCGCCGTATGACCTCACTGGCTGCGCAGAAATTCCAATTGAAAGACAGGGGGCTGATCAGGGAAGGAATGGCCGCCGATATCGTGGTGTTCGATGAGAAGGCAGTGAACGATAAAGCCACTTTCGAACAACCTCATCAGTATTCGGTGGGCTTCAAATACATCCTGGTGAATGGACAGCTCGTGCTCGACAACGGGCAGCATACAGGCATCCGCAGTGGCCATGCTTTGTTCGGGCCGGGAAAAGATACTCTCTCTCCGGCAGGTCAGTAACCGAGCAGCTTTTGTATATATTGGCCCAGTCGTGCCCTGGCAAGAAAATTATTTTCCAGTTCGATGCTGAATGGCACCGGCGTATCGAGGGAGGCACAGCGCAACACAGGTGCGTCGAGTAATTCAAAGCAATGCTCTGCGATCCAGGCGGCCACTTCCCCACCGATGCCGCCGGTGAGCGTGTCTTCATGCAACAGCAAAACTTTGCCGGTCCTGGCTACGGAAGCACGGATGGCTTCATAATCGAGCGGCAGCAGGGTACGCAGGTCGAGGATATCGATGGATATCTCAGGATGGGCGGTGGCATAATCAGTGGCCCAATGAACGCCACTGCCATAAGTGATGATGGAAAGATCTTCGCCGGCGGCCACCCATCTTGCCTTACCGATCTCTACGGTATAATATTCTTCCGGAACATGACCGCTAATGCTCCTGTACAGGGCCTTGTGCTCGAAATACATCACCGGATTGGGATCATTGATGGCGGCGATCAGCAGTCCTTTTGCATCCATCGGGGTAGATGGATAAACTACCTTCAGACCGGGAGTATGCGTAAACCAGGCTTCATTGCTTTGTGAGTGGAAAGGCCCTGCTCCCACACCGGCGCCTGTCGGCATCCTGATCACCACATCGGCCGGCTGGCCCCAACGGTAATGGACCTTGGCCAGGTTATTCACGATCTGGTTGAAGCCTACCGTTACAAAATCGGCGAACTGCATTTCCATCACGCTTTTGAACCCTTCGAGGCTCAGGCCCAGTGCAGTGCCTACTATGGCGCTTTCACACAAAGGGGTATTGCGTACTCTCGCTTTGCCGAATTCCTGCACAAACCCTTCGGTGATCTTGAAAGCCCCGCCGTACTCGGCAATATCCTGCCCCATCAACAAGAGGTTCTCATGGTGGTGCATGGATTGTTTCAACCCTTCGCTGATGGCATCTATCAGTCGCAATTCCCGGTTGTCTTCGGTAACCGGTCCATTGAAAGTTGAGTGGTCGATCACGCGGGCAGTAAACTCCTGCACGGCAGGTGGAGGTGCATAGATATCTGCCTGTTCAGCATCCGTATCGGCCACCACAGGTTTCGTATCGAACCCGATCGAGAGTTCCACCTCGATATACTCGCGGAGGTCCTGCCGGATGATCTCGATCTGTTCTTCGCTCAATACTTCCTGTGAAAGTAAAAATTTCTCGAAGTTCCTGATCGGGTCTTTCTGTTCCCACAATTCAAACAGGTATTTGGGGACATATTTGGTGCCGCTGGCTTCTTCATGGCCGCGCATCCGGAAGGTAGAGCATTCCACCAGGTATGGTTTCTGGTGGCGGATACAATAATCACGCACACCTTTGAGGGTATCGTATACCGTTAGGATATTATTGCCGTCAATCTTTACGCCATCCATTCCATATCCACGGGCCCGGTCGACCAGGCTTTCACAACGGTATTGTTCCGATACCGGAGTACTGAGGCCATAGCCATTGTTCTCGATGAGGAAGATCACGGGTAGCTCCCAAACAGCGGCTGTATTGAGCGCTTCATGGAAATCACCTTCACTCGTGCCGCCTTCCCCGGTAAATGCCAGCGACACTTTATTTTCACTCCGTAGTTTATAGGCCAGCGCCACCCCATCGGCAATAGCGAGCTGCGGGCCCAGGTGAGAGATCATGCCGCAGATATGATGTTCGCGGTTACCGAAATGAAAGCTTCTTTCCCGTCCTTTGCTGAAGCCCTGCTGACTGCCCTGCCATTGCATGAACAATTTGCTGAGGGGCATATTGCGTGAAGTGAAAACACCCAGATTGCGATGGAGGGGCATGATCCATTCATCCGCTTCGAGGGCCAGCGCCGCTCCCACTGCGATAGCTTCCTGCCCGATACCGCTGAACCATTTGCTGATGCGTCCCTGCCGTAACAGCACCAGCATCTTCTCTTCGATCATCCGTGGTAAAAGCAGGCTCTTGTAAAAGTGGACGAGCTGCCCGTTCGTTAGGTCTTTTCGATCAAATTGCATACGCAGTAGAAATAATGTATAGCATGAAGTTAGTAACTGTCAGCGTTTCATCAGGATTCACGTTCCTCCCTGTCTTCCCTGTACATGACGGAGGTTACGATCGACAATAACAACCCAAACAGAAGGGCCCACCAGAATCCGTCTACCTTGAAGCCGTTCACCACCTTGGCTGCCAGGAGAATGATACCGGCATTGATCACAAGCAGGAACAATCCTAATGTGACCAGTGTAATAGGAAGGGTGAGAAAAATAAGCACAGGCTTTACGATGGCGTTCAGGATCGCCAGCACAATGGCCAGTACGATGGCCGTCCAGAATGTATCTATATGAACACCACTCAGCAGGTATGAGAGGCCGAATGCCACGATCGAGGTTACGATGATCCTCATGATAAAATTCATAGTCTGAATTTGTCTGAACTGGGATTCATGAGATGTTTGGGATTAGTGGGATAACCTATCAAATGTAATTTATTGATTTTTTCCCACAAACTCCGGCTGGATTATCGGGGATTCAATTCACCATTCAGGTATTTTACACCTTCAACTTATCCCACTAATCCCAAACATCTCATAAATCCCAGTTCAGACAACGACCAACTCATAAAAGTCTTCCGGATGCAGATATTTATTGGCCAGTTCCTGCAATTCAGTGGCAGTGATGCGGCGAACGATCTCCAGTCCCTGATAGAAATAATCTTCCTCCACATCATTCAACACCATATTTTTCCATCTGCCGATCACCTGGAAAGGCCCATCGAGGTCGCCCAGTACCTGTCCGATGATGAAATTACGTGTCATCATCAGCTCTTCCTCATCTACCGGTTCATTGCGCAGGGAGGCCATTTCGTGATGGATCTCCCGGATCGTTGCCTCGCTCACGTCCCTGCCGGCTTCGGTGCTGATCATCCATCCGCTTTCATGGATATAATTGAGAAGATAGCTATAGATGCCATAAGTATACCCTTTGTCTTCCCGGATATTGCCCATGAGCCGCGACCCGAAGAACCCGCCGAACACATTGTTCAGCACCTGGGCCTTCTGGAAATCGGGATGATGCCGGTTGGGGAATGGCCGGGCCATGCGTATTGCGGCCTGCACACCATCGGGATCGTTCATGACCTGGCGTTTTTTATCGGGTGATGGCTGCACGGTATGTGGAACGATCAGCGGCTGAGCGCGATGGTTACGCAAAGGCAGCTTCCCGAAATATTTTTCCAGCTCAGGCAGCAGGTCGGGCGGTAATTTGCCCGCAGCAAAGATCACACAGCGTCCCTGGCGATAGAAAGTATCATAAAAGGTGAGCAGGTCTTCCCGTTGCACGGCGGCGTAGTCTTCCGCATTGTTGTATTTGCCATAGGGGTGTGCAGGACCGAAGAGGAAAGAATCGATGAGACGGCCTGCCACGAACTCGGATTTCTGCAGGTTCACTTTCAGCCGCTGCTGTGAATTCTGCTGGTAAATGGCCAGCTCTTCCCCTGGAAAAACGGCATCGGTGATCAGTTCGGCCACTACCGGCAACAGCGCATATACGTGCCTGTTAAGGGTATGCAGGGTGATCTCAGACGTTTCACAATAGCAAGACCTGTTCAGGTAGGCCCCATAATACTCGAAATGTTCGTTGATGGAAAAAGCATCGCGGCCGGTAGTGCCGTTCTTGAGCAAATAATTGGTGGCGGCGGATACTGTTTTCTTGTTCTCGTACCAGTTACCTGCATAGAACACCCAATTGAGCAGGAGGGTGTCTTCGTTTCCCATATTCAGGCTGTATACTTCTACCCCATTGGAAAGTATATTCTTTTCACAACGTGGCAATACTATGTCGAAATCAACGGGATCTTTTATTGCGGGCGCTATTGTTCTGTTGGGCATAATTAGTTTTCACTGTAATATGTAAGCGTATTGCTGTTGTTCACATCGAGTATCTGCCGGCTGTGCTGCAGCACTTCTTCCGCCGTTACCGAAAAATATTTTTCGCGGTCGCTGTTGAAGAGGTTTGCATCGCCAAGCAGTTCATAGAAGGCCAGGTTATTGGCCCTTGTCATCACGCTCATGTCTTCGAAAGCGATCGCGGATTCTGTTTTGTTCTTGATCTTGGTGAGCTCTTTTTCACTGATGCCATCCTGTTTCAGTTTGTCGAGCTCGTCTTCCACCGCTTTCTCTGCATCTTCCATTTTCACGCCTTTCACCAGCTTGCCTTCGATGGTGATAAGCCCTTTATCGACCGTGCCAAAATGAAAGCATTCGATATTGCTGAATAGTTTTTTCTCTTTCACCAATGACTGGTAGAGGCGGGAAGAGCCACCACCTCCCATCACTTCGGTGATCAGGTCGGCCACATAATAGCCGTGGCTCAATCTGTCATCCATATGCCAGGTCTTGTACAGGGCATCGAGGGGAACGGGCGCATGCACCTCCATGCGGCGGGCCGCCATTTGCCGCGGCTCTGCCGGGATGGAACGGATATATTTTTCACCGGAGGGAATATCGCCAAACCATTTTTCGGCGAGTTGCTTCACCTGTTCTGTTTTCACATGCCCGCCTACTACGAGGATAGCATTGACCGGGCGGTAATGTTTGGCGAAGAAATGTTTTACATCTGCAAGACTGGCCTGTTCTATATGCGAAAGCTCTTTGCCGATGGTCATCCACCGGTAAGGATGCACTTTGTACGCCATCTCCCGCATCTTGAACCATACATCGCCATAAGGCTTGTTGATATAATGTTCCTTGAATTCTTCGCTCACCACTTTGCGCTGCACTTCCAGGCTTTTCTTGCTGAACGCCAGCGAGAGCATCCGGTCGCTTTCGAGCCAGAAGGCGGTTTCGAGATTTTCAGCAGGCAACTGTACATAATAATTGGTGAGGTCATTGCTGGTATAGGCATTGTTTTCACCGCCTGCCATCTGCAGTGGCGTTTCATAATCTTCGATGTTCACGGAGCCGCCGAACATCAGGTGCTCGAACAGGTGGGCAAATCCGGTCTTATTGGGGTCCTCATCCCTTGCGCCTACGTCGTACATGATATTGACGACTGCCATGGGTGTGGCATGGTCTTCATGTACGATCACGCGGAGGCCGTTGGAGAGGGTGAATTTTTCGAATTGTATCATGCTCGTCAATTAATGAGAAACAGCAAATTAACGACAAGTTGGGGGAAATGGTTTAAAACGGCATCACAATTATGGCGAACGGAAGGGATGGCCATGCTAAGGTTGTGATTCCATGAAAGTTAGCACTACCGGCCTGTCAGCACGCTCTTTACTTTCAGGGTCAGTACTACCGGGCCTTGTTCCCGGAGCACCAGTACTTTCAGCTTTTCGCCGGGAGTTTGCATCAGGTTCTTGTAGGTCTGGATATTCTTGCTGAAGTTATTGGCTACTGCCAGGATCACGTCGCCCGATTTGAACCCCGCCAGTTCTGCGGGTGAGCCGGGCATGATATCCACTACCTGGATCTCTCCATCGATCACGTACATGCCCAACCCTGTATAGGAATAGTCGAAAATATCCTTGAAATGGGTATTGGGCATCATATAAATATCACGCTTGTCGTAGTTGATGATGATATTGAACCGGCGCAACAGGTCGTTACCGATCAATCCTCCCAGGTATGGATAGGATGTAACGTTATATTCGTCTTCAAAAATATAAGTAGGCACATTCCTGAATCTGTACGGCCCTACCTTCAGTTGTTTCACTACTCCCTGTTTCATGGGGGCCTTGCCTCCCAGTCCTTCTGCCTGGGTAGCATACCATTTACGGCGGGGCCTGATGAAAATACTGTCGCTCACGAAATCGGATGAGAGCAGCAGGCACATCCCCGCGCCGGTATCGAAATAAAACCTGGAAGTGAGTTCGCGGTCATCCCGTACATTGCCCTGCATGATGGGAATATTGACCAGTAAAGGTTTGAGCAGGAAGCCTCCTTTGGGATATTTCATGGTGCCTTTGGTGAACACATGGATGCGGGAACTATCGTAATCGATCTTTACGATATACCGGGAGAGAAAGCTATAGCCGATGATGCCGTCGATCTTTTCGCCATAGGCGCTGGTGAGCACATCATAATCGTTCACATGGAAATTGAGGCTGTCTACCTGAAGGCCCGGCAGGTGTAATGACTGATTATAAACGAAACGTACCTGCCTGATGCCGGCAATGCCACGGATGGTGCGGTCGCTGAGTATGGTGGTAAGCTTCAGGCGTGTAGCAGTAGCGGAATCCAGGGAGATGCCACCGCTTCCGGTATCGAGAATGAACGTAAGGGAATCCGGGAAATCACTGAATTTTGCCTTGAGGGTGATGATCCCTCCCGTGAGCATCCTGAACGGGAAACTGGTGATCTGCCTGGCAGGAGGAGGAATGAATTCTTCCTGCGCCTGCAGCACATTCCCCGTGAGGACCATGCATAGGATAACAATGGTGAGCAATCGCATGCAGCTAGTATACTTTTTTTTCAGAATAATATCCAGTGAATTCAATCAAAAACAGGTTCCGTAACACAGACAGCCATTTAACAGGCAATCACCATCCGGATTAGGATCTTATTTACTTCTACGTCAACTGAGATATGGCAGGATTCCTTGTAGTGGTAAGATAATTTATTTCGATGAAAAAGAGAATGCCACCGGTAAAATATAAGTGCCTGCCGACAAAACCGTCCGTTTAGTATTTTTGTTGTTACATTCGATCGTATGAACTTACAAGATTTATATTCCAAAGCGCTGGATTTCGGATCCCTGACCATTGAAGAAGGTATGAGCCTGTATGAGCAGGCCCCGCTGACCGAGCTGATGTTCGTAGCCAATGAGCTCCGCAAAAAGCAGGTGCCCCATGGCAAAGTCACCTGGCAGATAGACCGCAACGTGAATACCACCAATGTCTGCATCGCCAATTGTAAGTTCTGTAATTTCTACCGCATTCCCGGTCATCCGGAAGCTTATATCACCGATATCGGGACCTATAAGAAAAAAATAGAAGAGACCTTCCGATGGGGTGGCGACCAGCTCCTGCTCCAGGGAGGCCATCACCCCAAGCTGGGTTTGCAGTTCTATGTAGACCTGTTCAGGCAGCTCAAGGAATTGTATCCAACCCTGAAACTGCATACCCTCGGACCTCCTGAAGTGGCCCATATCACCAAGCTGGAAAAATCCACACACCGTGAAGTGCTGACGGCGCTGAAAGAGGCGGGGATGGACAGCCTGCCGGGCGCAGGGGCCGAGATCCTGGTAGACAGGGTGAGACGGCTCATTTCAAAAGGAAAATGCGGCGCCCGGGAATGGCTCGATATCATGCATGAGGCCCATAAACTGGATATCACCACCTCGGCCACGATGATGTTCGGCCATGTGGAAACGGTCCGCGAAAGGTTCGAGCACCTGGTGAGCCTCCGCGATGTACAATCCCGCAAACCAGCCACAGCCAATGGTTTCCTGGCCTTCATACCCTGGACCTTCCAGGATGTGGATACCCTGCTGGCCAGGATCAGGGGCGTTCATAATCTCACCACCGCCGAAGAATATATCCGTATGATCGCCATCAGCCGCATCATGCTGCCCAATATCAAAAATGTACAGGCTTCCTGGCTCACCGTAGGCAAGGAGACTGCCCAGATCTGCCTGCACGCAGGCGCCAATGATTTCGGTAGCATCATGCTGGAAGAAAATGTGGTCAGCGCCGCCGGGGCGCCCCATCGCTTCACCTATAAAAGCATCCAGCAGGCCATCAAAGAGGCCGGTTTCGAGCCCCAACTGCGTACCCAGAAATACCAGTTCAGGGAACTGCCCAGGCAGATCGAAGAGCAGGTGATCGACTATTAAATGTTAAAGTGTAAAGTAATTATATGCTCAGATTTCCTTGATTTCTTTCTCAAATTCAGCATAGGTTATGCCAAGTGTTTGCAGGTTGGTGTGAATATGAGTACCAGGAATCTCATTTTTTGCTCCACGAAAGGTTACCGGACGCCATAAAGAATCATCAGGATAGTCCCATATTTCATGACTTGCCGTAGTCCTCTTATACACGAGACCACGGCGTTTTAGCCATTTTCTGAATTTTTTTGTTTGAACAGGTTTAAATCCCATTTAATTAACAGGTATTGATACCCGCTCATCATATACTTTCTTAGGATTTTTTTTAAGCAGTTTATTATGAAGTGAGGCGGATATACGTGGAGGAATGTACGATGGTCTTGGTTTTTGTTGTAATATCCAGCCTAACCTTAAAAGCGATTTTTCGAGTGTCCCTTTACGTTGAGTTTCATCAAAAAAAACTTCCACCGCATCATCAAATGCTACTACAGCCTCTTTCTCTGTTTCACCATACGAAGATAGTTCAAGCGCGGGACAATATGCAACAAATTGGCCGTGTTCCTCTAATAGGATCACCGAAACCTTAATCTCGATAGTATCTGTATTGGTTTTAATGACTTGTTTGGACATGAAGAAGTTGTTCCAAATTCAATACAATATTAGCGAAAAAAACTCCCGAATTCATAATGATCTCTTTAAAATCACCACTTATAATTTATTTCAGTATTGGCTTGAATTTCATCCAAAATGAAAGAAGATAAGCAAGAACAATACTCTCAAATTCATAATAGTCCGTCTTATTTAATATACATTTTTAATACAGAATTAGTTCAAAAAATCACCTAGCTAGCTTGTCTTAAAACCGAATCGCAATATTTAATTGTAAATCAATGTATTACAAAAAATCAAAAATGTAAATAAAAAAACATCAGGCATATATTCCTAATAATCACAACAATTTATCTTTATAAACGATATCCAAAGAGCGAATATCCATTATAAAACCATGAAGAATCCAGTCCGAGGACCAGTTCGCATTTTTCTGTCCATTCTGGCGGCATTGCTGCTGGCCAATTTTTTGCGGCTCTACCTGGTGCAACCTTCTTCCCAGCCTGCCCTGCAATGGATCTCCCTGGGTGGTTCCCTTGCATGTATCCTTGCCCTGCTCCTTGGTTTATCGGCCAGCCACCGGCGCCTCCGGGAGACCGAACAGCAGTTCCGCCTGCTCGCCGAATATTCCGACGATATCATCTCCGTTCACCTGCCCAACAGCGTATTCCTGTATATCTCTCCTTCCGTTGAAAAGATCCTGGGCTATTCACCCAAAGAAATGACGGGGCGTTCTACCGTCGATTACCTGCATCCCCAGGATGTCTACAAATTTTCGCCGCAGGACCAATACGTGAATGCCCTCAAAAAACAACCTAACCTGATCGTGCGGTACCGGATGCGCAGTAAGGAGGGCCCGTATATCTGGCTGGAAAGCATCGTGAAACCCATCTGGGAGAAAGGAGAGATCACCAGGATCATCTCCACCTCCCGCAATATCACCGAACGCAAAGAATCGGAGGCTACCAATAAGCAACTACTGGTCAACGTTAAAAAATCAGAGGCCCTGCTGCGGGCCGTGATCGATTCAACGCCCGACTGGATCATCCTCAAGGATGTGAACCACCGGTTCGTGCTCGTGAACCAGTCTTTCGCAGATTCACTGAATATGGCGCCCCATCAGTTCATCGGCAAGACCGACCTCGACGTGGGCTTCCCCGAAGAGATCGTGAAAGGCAATGCCCAGAAAGGCATTCGCGGGTTCTGGCAAGACGATGATCATGTGGTGGCCACCGGCAAAGCCGTCCTCATCCAGGAGGTATCCTATTTGCTCAGAGGGAAAAAGCAGGTGGTGAGCGTGATCAAAGTGCCTGTATGGGAACCGGATGAAACCATCGGCGGTGTGCTGAGCTTCGTACATGATATTACAGAGAGGAAAAAGGCGGAATCACGCCTGCTCCGTAAAGACCGTTTATTGCAGGCCATGGCCAACGCCACCCACCAGTTGATCAGCAATAACCAGTTGGAAGAATCCATCGGTGAAGCCGTTCGGTTGCTTGGCATGGAAATGCAGGTTGATAACGTACACGTATATGCGAATGATTATGATCAATCAACGCGAAAATGGTACGCCGACAAACTACTGAAATGGAGCAGCATCGGCAACGAGATCATTCATATCCACAAAGGCACAAAAAAGCCTATGCTGCTGGATCATCACTCTTCCATTTTCCGTGCGCTCGATAGAAAAGAGATCTTCCGCGCCCATGTGAAAAATATCAAAGAAGATGATCTCCGCAGCTATTACGAAAAAGGAAATGTGCGCTCCATCGCCATCATCCCCATCCACACTTCCCAGGATTTCTGGGGCTTCGTGGCTTTCAGGAATTGCGATGAAGAGAGGGAATGGACGGATACCGAGATCTCCATCCTGCAATCCTTTGCAGCTACGCTCGCCGCTGCCGTGGAACGCAAGCAGATGGAGCAGGAACTGCTCGAAGCAAAGAATATGGCCGAATCGGCCAGCAAAGCGAAAAGCAGCTTCATGGCCAATATGAGCCATGAGCTTCGTACGCCCATGAACGGGATCATCGGCTTTACAGACCTCGTGCTCACTACAGAACTGCAACACTCGCAACGCGAATACCTGAAGAATGTGAAACGTTCCGCCGATGGATTGCTGAGCATCATCGATGATATCCTCGATTTCTCCCGCATCGAAGCCGGTAAATTGAAGATCGACCATATTCCCTTCCGCCTCGATGAGCTGATACAGGAAACAGTCGATATCCTCACCGTGAAAGCCTTCGAAAAGCAACTGGAGATCATCTGTCATATCGATCCCGAACTCCCTTCCCAGTTCAGTGGAGATCCTGTTCGCGTGCGGCAGGTACTCGTAAACCTGCTGGGCAATGCCATCAAGTTCACGCCACAAGGAGAGATATTCGTATCTGCCATCAACGCTTCCCCTTTTTACCAGCGGAACGGCAAACAATACCAGGATGTGGACATTTCCGTGCGCGACACCGGTATCGGTATCTCCGATAAAAAACTGGCCAAGATCTTCGAAAGCTTCACCCAGGCCGATGCATCTACTACCCGCAAGTATGGTGGCACGGGACTGGGACTTACCATTTCCAAAAGTCTGTCTGAAATGATGGGCGGTGATCTTACCGTTAAAAGCGAGATCGGCCGGGGCAGCACTTTCACCATGCGCATCCCGCTGGAAGTGATCAATGAAAGACCGTCCATCGCAGCCGATTATAAACCGCCACTCCGTAAAGTACTGGTGATTGATGATAACAGCACCAACCGCTGGCTGATGCAGGAGATCTTCCGCTATTTCCAGATCGCCTGCGAGATCGCCAGTGGCGCCAGGGAAGCCCTTATGATCCTCGACCGTATCCAGCATTCCGGTGAACCGCTCGACCTGATCATCACCGACCATCACATGCCCGATATGGATGGCATCCAGCTCGTACAGGAGATCAGGAGCAAGATGACAGGCGTTTCGCAGCCAACCATTCTCATGTTATCTTCTCTCGAAAAAGACCTGCTCCGGAATGAGGCGGAAAAGCTGGGCATCCACCGGCTGCTCACCAAGCCGGTGAAGATGTACGAGCTCTATGCCTTGCTCTGCGCCATGTTCGCTACCGGCAGTGAAGAAACAAGAACTCCGGCAGTGGCGCCTCTGCCTCCGCGGGTAGCAGAAGCCGCTCCTATCATGGTAGTGGAAGATGAACCGGTGAGCATGATGCTGATCTCGGAAGTGCTGCGCAAAATGGGGTTTGAAGTGATCAGGGCCAGCAATGGCAAACAAGCCCTGGAAACCCTGAAGCATTATGAGCCTGTACTGATCTTCATGGATGTGAATATGCCGGAAATGGACGGCTATGCAACGACCAGGCATATACGCCAGATGGCAGAGCCCTGGAAAAACATTCCCATCATTGCGCTTACCGCCGATGCCATGGAAGGCGACAGGGAAAAATGCATCGCTCACGGCATGAACGATTATATCTCCAAACCGTTCCGCATGGAAGAGATCATTACCATACTGAAAAGCAGAACGTTGCTGGTATGAAAATTGCCATACAACCAGTGGAGGCGAATCCTCGTCTTACCACCATTCATTAAACCATCGATCGGACCATGAATAAGCCTTCTTCAGTTTCACTCACCTTTTGTATCGTAATGGATCTCATAGGATATGCTTCCTATGCTGTACCGGTATTGGGAGAGTTCGGGGATATTATCTGGGCCCCCATTTCAGGATTTATTTTCTTCTGTGTATTCGGAGGATGGAGAGGCGCTGTTGGCGGTATCTTCAATTTCATCGAAGAGCTGTTGCCCGGTCTCGATTTCATTCCGAGCTTCACCCTGATGTGGTTATGGCAACGCAGCCGGCAGCCGAAGCAGTCAACAGTCCTGAAAGTACAATAGTAGATTACGCTGTGCTTCTGCGTGCAACATTAAAGCTCAGGAAGCAGTATATTTCCAATTTTATCAATCTTCCATAGCGAACTGGGAGACTTTGCTGGAAGTGGGGTTGAGGTGTTTGATGATCACCGTGTAAATATCTTTTTCCCTGAAAGGTTTCAGTACCCAATCGTTGAAGCCTGCTTTCCGGAACAACTCCTCATCCTCACGGGTAATATCTGCTGTAAGCGCCAGTACGGGCACTTGGGCCTTCTGCGGATCATGACTGGCCCTGATCTTTTCCATCACATCGATGCCGCTCATGTACGGCATTTGCAGGTCGAGCAAAACGAGGTCGTAACGATTAGCCTCAAAAAGATCGAATGCTTTCTTCCCATCCACAGCCAGGTCGAATGTACATTTCCAGCGTGTCAGCAACATTTTGAGCAGGAGCAGGTTCATCTCCTGGTCATCGGCCACCAGCACATTCAATCCTTCCATATTACTGCCCGGCTCCTGCAATGTATTTTGGTGCGCCAACCCGGCCGATTGTGATTCACTTACCAATTGATAGGGGATCATGCAGGTGAATACCGAGCCTTTCCCTACTTCACTCTCCACTTTGATCTCGCCGCCATGCAGGTCTACCAGGCGCCGGGAGATCGCGAGGCCCAGGCCGGTCCCCTTGCTGGTAAGACGGGCCGATCTTGCCTGGTAATAGCGTTCAAAAATTTTAGGGAGCATGTCTGCCTTGATCCCTGGGCCGGTATCCTGCACCGACACGACCATCTCTGCCTGATCGTCTTTTTTATTTTTCAGGGTAGCCGTCACCGTTACACTGCCTTTTTCCGTATACTTGATGGCATTGCTGATCAGGTTCACCAAAACCTGCTTGAGGCGGAAAGCATCACCCAGGACCTGTTGCTGCTGATCACCCACAAAATTCAACTGGAATGCCAGTTGTTTGCGGGCAGCCTGGATACGCATGGTACTGGCCACTTCCCCGATAGTCTGGTACAGGTTGAACGGTTTTTTCTGGATTACGATATAGTCGCTTTCCAGCTTCGAAAAATCAAGGACATCGTTCACCACCTGCATCAACATATCGGAAGAAACGTCGATGGCGTTCAGCATATCGCGCTGTTCATTGTTCAATGGCGTATGCTCCAATTGTTCACTGAAACCTATGATGGAGTTCAGAGGGGTCCTGATCTCGTGGCTCATATTGTTCATGAACACGGTCCTGGCACGGGCTGTTTCCAGCGCTTTCTCACTTTCCAGTTGGAGCTGGCCTGCATATTGCCTGTTCTTGTACCAGGCGCCGAGCAGGAGGGCTATCAATGCTGCAATACCCAGCAGGAAAAGGATCACGTATAGCTTCATATCGCCAATACTATCGTTGGCAACACGACCGGCACTCAATTTATGCGCCGTTTCATCCAGCCGCACCTGGGTTTTTGTTTCTTCGATCAGGTCTTTCAGGTCATGCAGCAGGGAAAGATTGGTGCCTGCCAGTAAATGTTCCGTAGAGTTGATCTGCATCCTTCCTTCCAGTTGTCTGCGAAGGACGCCTTTATAATATTTGTTTACATCAGCCAGTAAATTCCGCAATTGCCGGGCTTCGTATTCCTGCATCGTGAGCGAACTTCCGTCCTTTGTTCTGACGGTAATGACCATTTGAGAGTTCACCGTATCCTTTTTATTGGCGATGGCATTGCCCAATCTTTTGAAGAGCCCTTTTTTGGCAGGAGCGGCCCCACCCGTCGTGACGGTATCCCGTATTATCTCTTCTTTTTTGAATTTGCTGGCATCGTAAGGAGGGATGGACTGAAGCATCCGGTTGAGCATATCATCGCGGAGCGAGCGCACCAGCATACTATCTGCGGCTTTTTTGAGTTGCGCCACCTTATCGGCCATATCGCTTTTTCGCCTCACCAGGCTTTCCAACTGGTGGGGGCTGCCCGGTGCAGGCTTTCCGGCAGAATCGAGGAGTTCCGATACCGTGTTCATCTGGTCGCCGAATACTTTCAGGTAGTTGCGATCATAAATAGCCGTATACAACCTGAAATTACTCTCCGCTTCATTAAGCGTGACCAGGGCAGAATCCATCAGGTGAAGTGCGGGATTGTCGTGCTTGAGCGTGTCTACTGCCTGCAGCAGACTGTTGGCACTGGTACGATGCGCAGTGTAGGACCTGATTACCAGGCCAATGATCAATGCGAGGATAAGCACCAGGGCAGTTCGAAAGAGGACAGACCAGGACATAGGTATATTTGACTTTACACAAAATAAGGTACCAGCAAACCAATCAGAAGGGATCTTGAAGGAAAAGTTCAATGAAGAGTCAATCGGAAAGGTACACCTTATTTATATATGACAGGGGGTGATTTTTCAACAAATACCTGTTCAATTGATCATGGATATCCGCACCTGTCAATCCACCGCAAAACGATACCCGATCCCTTTGATAGTGATGATCTCGATGGATCCGTCTTCACGGAGATAACTTCTCAGTTTGGTAATATATACGTCGAGGTTGCGGGAGTTGAAGAATGAATCATTGCCCCAGAGCAGATTGAGTATTTCCTTGCGGTCGATGATCTTGTTCCTGTTCTCATACAATAATTTCAATAGTTCGGTTTCGCGGAACGACAGGCGCCGCTCCTCCCCTTTCCATAAAAGTGTTTGCCTGGTATGATGGAACTGGAACCCGCCCACAGGCATCCATTCCTGCGTAGCAGTGCCGGGGGTGCTGGTTTTCCGGTGCCTCAGTACGTTCTCGATCCGCACGATCAGCTCTTCCATGCTGAAAGGTTTGCGGATATAATCATTGCCTCCTGAGGAAAAGCCTTTCAACAGATCTTCCGTTTGCGTTTTGGCCGTCAGGAATATGATAGGGATCGATGCATTGAGTTGCCTGATCTCTTCAGCCAGTGAGAACCCGTCTTTGCCGGGCAACATTACATCCAGCACGCACACATCGGGCATCGATTGCCTGAAAGCATCGATCACTTGGCCACCATCGCTTTCCATCATCACCGTAAAGCCCCTGCTTTCGAGGCTTTCTTTCACGATCTTGCCGAGAAATAATTCATCTTCTACGTATAAGACCCTGGTTCCATTCATGAGGCACTTGATAATTTGATGGTAAAGCGACTGCCCACGCCTGGCTGGCTTTCTACCTGGATCTTTCCATCATGGCGTTGCACCACATAAGCCACATAGCTCAATCCCAAACCATATCCTTTTACATTATGTGTATTGCCGGCAGGTACACGGAAGAATTTTTCGAAGATCTTTGTCTGGTATTCGGGCGAGATGCCGATGCCATTATCGGCCACACAGAGCTCGATGGTATCGGTCAGCTCTTTCAGTTCTATCCGGATCGCAGGGTCCTCTTTGCTGTACTTCAGCGCATTGTCGAGCAGGTTGAAGATCACGCTGGTGATATGCAGCCTGTCGGCCATGATCTCAAAATGATCTCCCTGCACCTGCACACTTACTTCGGCATGATATTTTTCGAATTGCAGTCGCATGCTGGCCACTACTTCCTCTACCAGTTGTTGCAGGTTGAATGGCTCTTCCCGCAGTTCCACCTGGTGTTTCTCGAACATCGAGAGCTTCAGCACTTTGTCTACCAGCATCGAGAGCCTTTGCAGTTCATTCGACGAGATATCCAGGTATTCTTTCGTGCGAGCAGGATCATGCAGCGCATTGAAGCTCTTCAATGCTTCAATGGCCACACTGACCGTGGCAATGGGCGTTTTCAGCTCATGGGTGATATTGCTGATCAGGTCATTTTTCAACTGGGTAAGCTTACGCTGCTGCATCAGGTTGCGCAAAAGCAGTATGAAGGAAAAGATGGTCAGTCCAACCAGCACGAATGATACCGTGATCTGCGGCAACAGCTTCTTCAGCAGGTAGGCCGTGGTATTTTGCAATTCCAGCCGGAGCGTATAGGGTGTATTGAAGCCCAATACAACTTCATTGGAGGTGGGAGGGTCTGGAATTCCAGCCATTATTTTCTCCTCCACAACTGTTGATTTGTTAATGACGAACGGAATTTCGATCTTTTCTTTCCCAAGCAGATCGGAATAGCGTTTGGACAACTCCGTTACCTTGATGGAATCCTGCAGGGAATCCACTTTTCGAAGCATACGGAAAATATCTGTCTTCTCGAAACCGTTGTCGTCGACATAGAATTTGTTCCGCGACTTTCTGAATGCCAGGGAATCATCATACTTCACCATCATTTCCTTGAAGTGTACGCCGCCGCTGTCGGTCCGGGAGCTGAGGCTGATCGTACTGAAGGCTCGTAATGGTTTACGCTGATGCGCAGTATCATTTCGTGGTGGCATCTCCATGGTCAGCACACCACGGGGCACGGCCGGCAGGGTAGAATCACGGTACCGGTCCTGCAGGGTCCGCCATACGCCAGCCCTGACCGGACTGGCCACGTACCTGATCTGGACGGTAGAGTCGAGCCGTAGCTTCTCCGATTGAAGGTGGTAAACTGTTTCACGGAAAAGGATATTCGTACGGAGCCGGAGGTTCTGGTCTTCTTCTTTATAGCTTTTGACCAGCCAATAGCACTGGAATCCTGTTACGGCCAGGATGGCCAGCAACATCGACACGATGGATATTTTCACCCTGCGCTTGGTCATACTACACAAAAGTAGCTGATTCACCAGAACCGCCGGAGGGCTATTAACCTTAATTAACATTAAAGCAAGTTGTGTTAACCTCCCCTGGATAGCGGCTTTCCTAGCTTTGAGAAAAACAACCTGGAAATGAAACAGACCTTGTTAACCTGTTGCCTCCTGCTGATCGCCGGAATGATCGTTGCCCAGCAAAAAGAAGGGCGTGTAGTGTATGAGCAGGTCATGCGCGGCGGCAAAGCTACTGTCATGATCAATGGAGAAAGCCATACGATCGACCGGCCCGAAGTAGTCAATAAGATGGAGCTCCTGTTCGGCAACGATCAATCGCTCCGCCAACCGATCGATGAGGAAAGACCTGAAACCGAAATGGGCGGCCCGCGCGCAGGCATGACGGTCCGCTTTTCTGCAGCCGGCGGCAACGGGCCCGATGCCATCATATACCATAATTTCAATGAGGAACGCAAGCTGACAAAATCAGAGAGCATGGGAAAAAAATACCTCGTGAGCGACAGCATCCGTAAACAAAACTGGAAACTCACCGGTGAAACAAAGACCATCCTTGGTTATGCATGCCAGAAAGCCATCTCTCAAAGCATAGTGAAAGTGATGCGGCCTACCATGGCTGATGGTGAAATGAAAACTGTGGAGAAATCCGACACCGTGAATGTGGAGGTATGGTTCACCCCTGCTATCCCGGTACCGGCAGGCCCGGATTACCAGGGACAACTGCCCGGCCTTATCCTTGAAACCAGCGTGATGCGCGAGATGGGGCCCATCGTAACAAAGGCAATCGATATCTCACCCAAAGTAAATCTCGCTGCCATCAAGGAGCCTACCGGCGGTAAAAAAATGTCGGCCGAGCAATACAAAAAAGAATTTGAAGCCTCCATGCAGGAAATGATGAAAAGAAATGGTGGTATGATGAGAACAGCGCACCCATGAACGATCGAAACATAAAAAACCCTGCGAATAATCGCAGGGTCTACAACAACATTCACTATAACGTAAACACCTACACTATTTTAATGCCTGGCTAACCCAACACGGCTGATCCTGTTGATCCACAGGCTTACGGATAAAAAGCTGATAACGGTAAGCAATGCCGATATGTAATAATAAGATTGCGTGAAGAGGGTGAAGCTGGCGAAGCCTGTCATCGTGATCAGGGCCAGGGTTACAATTGCAATTACTGTTTTCATAAACGTCCATTTTATTGGTTTCCAAATCTTGTCTTCTACAATTATTAGAAGCGGTACGGCCTGCAGCGTTTACTAAAGAATTCCTAATATGGTAACAGACTGGCAATGAAGGCCCTCTATCCCGTTAACAATCGAAGCCCGAACTTTCGGCAGCGCAAGTTGTTATGATCCACTATGCAACTTCAATTAAGTGTACTGGACCAAACACCGATCCGGAGGGGAAGTAATGCATTCGAAGCATTACAGGAATCCATACAACTGGCCAGGCTGGCCGACAAACTGGGCTATACGCGCTACTGGGTTTCCGAACATCATAATACCGCTACACTGGCCGGTGCTGCGCCGGAAGTGTTGATCGCGCGACTGGCCGCCGGGACCGAACAGATCCGTTTTGGTTCAGGAGGCATCATGCTGCCCAACCACAGCACCTTGAAGGTGGCGGAGAATTTCAGGCTGCTCGAAGGGCTCTATCCCGGCAGGATCGACCTCGGCATCGGCCGCGCACCAGGCGGCGACCGCCTCACGGCACAATTGCTGAACCCTACCAACACATTCGATCCACAGGAATATATTCAACAGATCGCCACACTCCAGGCATTTCTTACCGATACGCCTGCCGATGGCAATATTGATGGCAAAGTGCGAGCAATGCCTTTCATCGATAGTGCGCCGGCTATCTGGATGCTCACTTCCAGTGGAGAAAGCGCTTTTGTAGCAGCACATTTCGGATTGGCTTTATCGTATGCCCAGTTCATCAACCCGGTGGGTGGACCATCTGCCATGGATGCTTATCGCCAACGGTTCAGGTCATCCCGGCAATTCAGTGAACCAACGGGAAGTGTAGGCATTTTCGCGTTCTGTTCAGAGGATGAACAAAAAGTAATGGAAGTCCAGGCCATCATGGACTATCGGCTTCTCAGCTTCGAAAAAGGGAACTATAATGAACAGCCTGGTTATGAGATCGCCAGGAAATACAATTATTCACCGGGCGAATGGCAGCGTGTGCTTTTCAATCGTAACCGCACCATCGTCGGTACGCCCGATATCGTCAGGGAAAAAATGACCGGTCTCGCCCAATCCTTCGGGGTGAATGAATTGGTGATCTCTACGTTTACGGACCACTTTGAAGACAGGTTACGCAGTTATGAATTGCTGGCCGGTCTCTTTGCATTGAATGTGCAACGACCAACGGCTGCTGCTCTCGATAGCTGAAACTTCAGGAAGCTATGTCCCTGTTATGGGAAATACTTTCTATGTACGCTTTCACTTCATCGATGCTACGACCCATTTTGGCAGACAGCCTTTCAAGCAATTCCCATTCCCTGCCTTCCTCATACCGCAGGTCCGATTCTGTGAGATATACATTGCGCTCCTTGATCATCTCTTTGACCTCTTCCCAGGGAGCGCCCAATATGAGCAATTGGTTCGTCATACTGCTCGTCTATACTCATCCAGCCCGCAAAGGTTATGCCCATCTCTCATTTCCACTGCACATCTGCCATAACGGGAAAATGGTCTGAAGGGAACTTCCCGTGATAGCTGTCTGTCAGCACGCCCCACCGGATTACCGAGAACTGCGGCGAGTTGAAAATATGATCGATGATGCCGGTATTGGCCAGCGTTTTCCCAAAGCCATTGAAGGAACCATTGTTCACATAGGGACGCTTTGCCTGGCGGTAGGTATCTTTTAAAATGGCAGAATTGGCGATGGCCCGGTACCACTGACTTTCATGGTCGCCGTTGAAATCACCGGTGAGCAATACAGGGTCTTTTCCTGCAATGGCCTTTATTTTCTGAAGGATGAGCTTGCTGCTTTCCTGCCTGGCCTGCATGCCCTGATGATCGTAGTGAACATTGAAGAAATAAAATCTCTTCCTGCTTTTCATATCTTGTAACTGTACCCAGGAGCAGATCCTGTTGAGTTTGGCATCCCATCCCGGCCCCGGTTTTTCCGGTGTTTCAGATAACCAGAAATCACCTTTATTCAATAGTTTGAATCTATTCTTCTTGTAGAAGATGGCGGAATGTTCTCCTTTCGATTGCCCATCGTCCCTGCCCAGTCCGTACCAGGCATAGCCGGGCAGGTTGGCGCTGAGCGTATCGAGCTGGTGGCGCAGACCTTCCTGCGTGCCGAAAATATCGAAATCATGGAATTGCACCAGGTCGCTGATAACAGGGTAGCGATCGATCCAGAGATTACCGCTACCACCTTTGTTATCATAGCGCAGGTTGTAAGAAGCGATGCGGAGGGATTGCACATCAGTGCCGATGGTCAGCAATAGCAGAAAAGAAAAGAGCCCGATAATTTTGTTCATATCGAAGGTTTATAGGACTTATATGCATAGGTATTGCCAATATTCTGAAGATTATCTCATCTTTTGAACTATTTTGTTGTCGCTTAGATACAAAGAACGACTAAAATGCAATATTATATATTTAAACCTGCCGCTGGTACTTCTGAAACAGGACAGGAGTATCCACAGGTTCAAAAGATGAGGCCGGGATATAATTATAAAGCGCACAATTCAGTGCATGCTTTGTCGAGAGAATATCAAAAATTACCGGATTATGAACCTGATTTGGATTACTTTATTGTTCATAGTAGAGCAAAGCTCACAGATCTTTTAAGCGTAGCTGTAACACATGGTGGCTTCCTTATGAGTGAAAAACTAAAATCCATTTTCGAGCAATTTAACCTGCCCACTCATAAATTTTTTTCCGCAAAAATTCAACATAAAAAACAATTTTATGATTATTATTGGATGCATATTATGAGCAATCTTGCAGATGTCGTGGATTATCCTAGATCAACTTTTTTCGTTTATCACGATTACAGCAAAAATCTTGGATATGTGGATATCTCCTCAAAAGAAGAGTTAATTCAAAAAAGACAAAAAATTAAATCAGATAACCCCGGTAAGCTGGTTACGATTTGGGCCGAAAAAATAGCATTCGGCCCTTCATTTGATAAAACTCTTGACCTATTTGAAGTCGGAACCTTCAATTCAGATTATTACATTAGTGAGTCATTAAAATATGTGATTGTAAAGGAAAAAATAACCGGATGTTCTATGCATCCAGCAAAAAATCTCATTTTTTAAAGAGAAGGCCCCACTAATGAATTATTCATCATCAGGTAGTTATTCCGTTTCTATGAAAATCTAGTTTTTTATTACTAGCTCAGAGTTCTTCTACCCCTACACTGATTGCCCAAAATTCTAATGCTTGACCTTCATAAAATTCAAGATAAAAATACGCTTTGTTTTCTTGAGAGATTTCTATCAATACACCTTGCTTTTCTATCCTGCCCCTATATATATTATCTATTGTTAAATTATCGATTTTACTCACATTGAAGAATATCTCCTTAGTGATCTCAACTTCGGTGAACTTTAACGACAATAAAACCCCATCTGTTATCTTTTGAAAGTATAGAGACAATATTCCGTTAACAAACGAGATTCTCTTAAAATTGTAATCGTTATGAAAATCATAATACTGATTATCATAAGTATATTGAGCCAGATTCGTAAAAAATTCGATTGATCCTGCTAGTATCATATTATTTTCCAAACTTTTCTAAATATTTTCTTATTATTCGTATTTCTTGTTGCTTCATCGGTATAGCTTTGCTAGATGCGCGAGTTACACTTAAAAGAACATTATTGAAATAGTTTTTCTTATACACTTGCATGTGAGGGGTACTAACGTTTCCATGTGATTTGCCAGCCAAGTCAAATCTTATTTGTTTTGTAGGTGTTCTTAAAGTTATGGAGTTCTTGCCTCCGCACAGTCTCGATTTCCATTCTTTATAGTCACTTATTCTTATGTTGCTCGACTATTTCTTTAAAATTCGACAACAAAAACTCCAATTTGCTTGGATCTCCAGTTGCTCGAAATTGTCTATTCTTCATTTCAATGAAATACCAATCATCATTCCCGTTTTCCATAGTATACCCGTCAAAATTAACATCCGACAATTCGGTGGATTCAACATCTATAACCACATGCCACCCTGGGTTATCAAGGGTATCTATTTCAACTCCATAATGGTGCTCCCATTCTCCATCACACTGCTTAGTGTACCATTCCTGCATCCAGAATAAAATATTAGTCGTCATTTTAGGTCATTAATTGATTTTTAGACGGACTTGCAACAGCTTTATAATTCAGTTTAAACAAATCCTTTTCCTATTTGCTTCCTGCTATTTCCCGACCTGCATTTTCATAGTTTAAACTTGTTTCATTGAATTCAAAGTTATTTTCAAAAACCTTGACAAAAGCAGCAGCGATAAAATATCTTTCATTGCCACTTTCTATTTCAAACAGGTTATTTTCTTCATAACTCAAATATTTACTGACAGACTGGTACGAGATGGCTTCGTTTTTTTCTGCCAACCGTATTTTTATACCATTTAACATAGTGCCCAATTGGATATATGTTGTACCAAAGAAAATAATGTCGATATTAACATCGAAGCCTTTTATTTTATCAGACCTAAGCAATAATTGTCCGTGACTAACTAAATAATCAAAAAAGGTAAAATATCTGTCAGACTTGAAAAATTCTCTATTCATTCCTGAATTGTGTTATTACGGTTCTATCCAATATTCGAAAGATTATCTTATCTTTTAAAACTATTTTGCCATCATTTAGCCACAAATTACCAATAAATGCAATATTATATATTCAAACCTGCCGCAGGCACTCCTGAAACGGGGCAGGTGTTTCCACAAGTACAAAAGATGAAGCCGGGGTATAATTATAAAGCGCACAATTCAGTGCATGCTTTGTCGAGAGAATACCAAAAATTACCGGATTATGAACCTGATTTGGATTATTTTATCGTTCATGCCAGAGCCAACCTCACAGATCTTTTGAGTGTGACTGTGACTTACGGTGGCTTCCTTATAAGTGAAAAACTAAAATCCATTTTCGAGCAATTTAACCTACCTACCCATAAATTTTATTCCGCAAAACTCAAACATAGAAAACAGTTCTACAATTATTATTGGATGCATATTATTTGCAACCTTACTGATGTTGTGGATTATCCTAGATCGACATTTTTTGTCTATCACAATTTTAGCAAGAATTTGGGCTATGTGGATGTTTCCTCGAATGAAGAGCTAATCCAAAAAGAGCAAAAGCTTAAATCAGATAATCCTGGTAAGTTAGTTCCTATTTGGGCTGAAAAAATAGCACTTACACCTTCATTTGATAGATCTCTTGACTTATTTGAAATTGGAACCTTCAACTCAGATTGTTATATTAGTGAGTCATTAAAGCAGGCAATCATCAATGAGAAGATCACTGGGTCTTCAATACAACCAGCAAATAACCTTATTTTCTAAACCAACTACTCATTCATTCGGAGCCTCAATTGCTTAATGTTTAAGAACAACCAGGTATACAGGCACATCCACAAGGCTTTTTCTCGTCTTCCTTTGGTTTAGCCCCCTTTGACTCTGGCTTTGGTATCCCGATAATAATCCCATCTACTCCTTGTGGTGGTAGTGCACTTTTAAATAAATCGTTTATTTTAGTATTCGGACTGGCATTGATCATATCCTTAAATTCTTTCACTGTGAGTCTCAAAAATTCCGCGGACTGTTCAGATGTAGCATTCGGAAACCTTCTTCTAAAATCAACAAGCCGCCTTGCTACTTCCGTATTATAATTGGGATGATTGCCGTGTCGACCTTCCCCAGTAGCTCTGGAGAACTTTTCTATTGGCATTTTATTCTCCGTTCCTTCAAACTTAAATCCACCATCTCGCGCAGATTCAATGACCGGATCGTCTTTAAAGTATTTGGGTATTATATGATGATCTTCAATTTTAGGCAGCTTATTTCCAGTTTCCGTAGTGGTCTTGCCAATTTTACCGCCAACTTCAACGCCTGGTTTAATGATATTCTCAATAACGGGACTTCTGACAATTGTTGTATTATTCCCCAAAAGTGAAATAGCAATTGTCTCCAATCCTTCAAGCTCGATATGGCCGGTTACCTTGTTCTCAGAAAATGCATAAGTAGAATTATAAGGATATTTGTCAGAAAGAGGATCAATTTGAATAAACTTCCCTATTTGCGGATCATGGTTTCGATAGCGAAATTCATAATAATTTACATTCAAGGCATCATTAAACTCCTGCCCCTGAAATCTCTGCTTTTTGTTTTCTAATTTTCCGTACACTTTCGAGCTTATCCCCGCCATCACCAACCCAAACGGGTAATAATGCGTTTCCTCCACTATCGGCCCGCTATAATGCTGAACACTCAGATCATTGAAGAAAACATCCCAGTTCTGCGTTTCATTGCTCACATAAATATACAAAAAACCATTCCTGTTTACCGTAACCGTGGAAGGAGATAATACTTCTATTACATCCGGATTGTTCACCGGCAATGCACCACTCGATGCGCCTGTATATTTGAATTGTTCATCCAGCAAAATCCAGTTCAGGTACGCTTTGGGTTTAGAGCCGGTATTCGGATTATTGTTCTGCCGGAAATCATTCAATACTCCCACCAAAGGACTTGTGCTTACATTGTTCAGTTGTGATATTGTTCCTTTTCCTTCCCCAACTGCTCCTACAATCCCATCGGCCAAAGAGCTTAATATCTCCGAAACCGGATCATTGACAGGTCCTGCACTCCCCTGTGGCCGGTAAAATGATTTTACACCCAGATCTATTTTATCCCCACTCATTACCCTTAACACCAGCGATGGTCCTACCTTTTTTCCACTACCATTCAGCCTGGCAAGGGAATCATTCGGATTGGTGGTGCTTGCATCTGCAGGATACCCGCCCGGCACGAGGTTCTTAGGATAAGAGCTCTCAGGAATATTGCTGAAAAGCCTCGTTTCCTTAGTCCTGTATGCTGCTTCCATCGTAGCCGCATAGAGAGCAGTATCTTTTTGCTCCGTCAGCACCATGCGCACATTCCCAAGCTGATCTTTCAGGAAATAGTCGTACAAAAACTGCCAACTGCTATCCCCATTCTGAAAATACCGCTTTGCATACCTGATCCAGCCTTCTTCATGAGCAATGAATTGCAAAGTGTCATTTTCATATTGAAGCCCTCCGATATACAAAGTAGTTCTATCCGGCTTTCCCGTTTCCTGAACCAGCTTTTTCAATTTGTTCCCTGATGCATCATAAGTATAGGTAACGGTACCTTTGACCGATCCGCCGGTCGTCCTGACAGTGATTGTCTCCGGCATATTGAGGTGGTTATAAGTAATGCCATCTGTGCCGCTGTTACCAATATCCTTGTTCAGGTCTTTTTTCAGGTTACCGTTTCCATCGTATGTATAGTCAACTGCCGCTATTGTTTTTGTACCGCCCAGCCCGGTCATGTAGAGCGAAGAACTTCTGAAATCGCCCAATTGTGTTTGCGGATCATTGGCCCTGTCAAGGACAGACTTTAACCGGTTGCTGTTATCATAGTAAGTATAAAGAAGGCTGTCGATGGTAGTGCTGCCGCTCAAACGCCAACCTTTCTGGTCCATGGAAAGAATATTTCCATTGGGGTCATACGAAAGATTTCTTACGCTGAAGTCGATATTGGCATTCGTATTGAAGCCGCCACCGGAATATTGAGTAAAGGCAGCATTGGTAAGCCGGCTGAAATTATCGTATGTATAATCGTATTTCCGCTTTTCGTTATCACCGGCGCTCTTCCAGGTAGTGCCGCTAATATTACCATTGAACTGGGGAGAAGTATAGGTAGCTCCGCTGATAATGGTGGCCGGTTTATCATATCCCAGTTCAAAGCCGAATTTATTGTCGCCCTGATCTTTGATAAAGTTCCTGTTGATGCCCAGCAGCCACCCCTGGATATTGTAATCATACCGTAATGAATCGATCACAGGGCTTCCCAGTGATTTCTTTTTCAATTGACCCAATGCATCATATTCATTGCTCAGGATCACCTGTTCCGGTTTATCGAGGATCACGCCATTGATGACACTGTTGACGGTTTTCCTGATTTTCGATACCCGGCCCAGATCGTCATATTCCATTTTGGTGACCACGATATGGGTCTGGGGATTGGTACCCGCTTTCTGGTGTCGCACGAAGCCCACCAGCGGCTGTCCGCTGAAACTGTATTGTGTGGTAGTGATATCGCATCCCCCAGTATAGTTCTCGGATTTCGTTTGGATAACTCTTCCTTTATCATCATAAAAGTGGGTGGTCACCAATGAGCGCGATCCATCCAGCACTTTGGTGAGTGTACCGGTTATCAGTGATCTCGTTTGGTCTGCGGGTTGTAATGATTGAGGATAGGGATAGATCGTGTTGCTGGGACTGAGGAAAAATAACGCATTGTAACCACTCTCGAAGGTCCTGAATTCCGGAGATACACCCGCTGTCCAGGCATAATCATCATACCAGGTGACAGTCAATACATCAGCATAGGTAACTACAGGAAAACTTTGACTTAAAGTGTACATGGGCAATCCCCCTGAAGGCGAATAATTTTCATACCTCGAAAGATTTTGTGAAGTAAGGTATGTTTGCATCGACTCCCTCGTAGTGTAGGTCCCATTTACATACAAGCCTGTCAGGATGGGCCTGTTCAAGCCATCGTATTTGGTGAATACCCATTTATTGGCAAGCCTGAGATTTGCGTCCTGTACTAAAACAACCCTGTCCCATTGATCGTAGACCATCCGCTCTTCACCTGCACCCGGAACTTTTTTGATGATCATTCTGTTTTCTGCATCGTACTCATACCGGTAACACAGTTCATCCATTACGGCCTGTGTCATTACCCAATTACTCCAGATAGCAGTTACTGCTTTGGGTGGAATAACACACCGAAGGTTCCCAAGATCATCATATACATAATATGTCAGCAGCCATTCAGATCCTACAGGTATGGCTTTCATTACAGTTCTTCCGGCTTTATCGATATACTCAAAGCTTGCATTATCATGCTCATCATACGTGGCATTGCGTGTCAGATCACCGTTTACGTAGTTCCCGGCTACATAAGGAAGACTGCCTTCAGCGCTACCGATACACCATATCTTTTCATTAATATCATTATAGGTTATCTCGGTTCTCACACCCCTTGCACCTCCTACCCAATTATTTCCCGGCGCCATTTTCTTTTCAATCCGGTTTAAGGGAGAGGGCTCAAAATTGGTCTGATTATAATAATATGATTCCCCGGGATATTGAACTGCACTGAAGGCAGCTTGTTCTTGAAAGGGATTCAGCTTGAACAACCCATCATTTATAGAAGAATTACCTCCGGTATTGTTTGCAGCAAAAGTCAGGTAAGTATATATCTCTCTGCCGAACTGGTCGTAAATTACGGGACTGACCAGATCAACTGCATTATTGCCCGTCGCCAATGATCCTTGTTTTACTACCATTTGCAATGGCCGTCCAAGCCCATCAAGGTATTGTGTTCTTTGGACCGCATCCTTCAGTGGACGGCCGGGAATATTCGCAGGATTCGATTCAGGCGCCTTCAGGTCCCAGGTCCTTACATAATTGATCTTTACATTTCCACTGTATGGAGAAGGCGAACTTACCTGGGCAGATAAACAGATAGGAACTATGATAATGATCAGAGATACCAGCTTTTTGAGTAACATGATCATGGGTTTAAAATCATTAATTGAATTTTGACGGGCGATGAAATTGTCTTACGGTAGCTGACTGCCTCCCGATGAATTATCGCGATAATCGAATTCTTTGATGATGTTCCCGTCCTTATCTTTTATCCGCTTCAACCGGTTCGATGAATCGAATTCATAATAGGTAGCGTTATTATTGGCGTCTCTTTCGCTCGACATACCAACTAATGGAATAAATGTATAGGTTGCCACCTGCGCGAAGGGTCTTATAGTTTTTAAATTGTTCCGAAGCTTGTCAAGCTCGGTTAGCAACGCATTATCATTCAGGTTCTGCAGATAGCTCAATTGCTGATCTGTCTGCCCTAATGCCAGCAAAACATCACTATAACTGGCTCCAATGATCTTTGCTACTGGATAGGTCTGGTTATAACCCCAGACATACGAGTTAGGCACTCCGGATTTGGATGTGTACTGAAGAATATTTCCCTTGTTATCATAGAGGTCGTAGGATAATTGGGTAACCAGTGGATTATTATATTGCGCTGTCTGAACGAGCGTTGGATTGATGATCGTATTGGCATATAACAAACCGAAATTCGTTTTTACCTGTGACAACAAAGTGCCGGCTTGAAATTCCCGTTTCTCAACCACCGGCGCAATCTTATTCCTGGCCACCATTGAATCGTAAACAGCCCCTGAACCTGCAAGATCATGTGGATATTTATAGGTTATCTTCATTAAAAGTCCTCTGCTATCCAACGATTCCGTACGGGTCAGCGCCACTTGATTGGGGTTCTCATAAAAATAGTCGGTTATCTGGGTCTGTGATCCATTGCCGAACTGACCGTAGGTGGTAACGGTATCACGCCATTTGTGAAACCAGGCCGATGATACAAAATAGTTTTCCACTTCGTATCGCGGATAATCGAATGGGGGTAAATACGGATACGACGGATCATAATTTGGAACAGCGGTCAATCCTCCTGGAGGGAACTCGCGCATCGATATGGCTGGAACAAATACTTCATGCTTATTCGGATACTTGATACCTAAGTAGGGCGCCCAAAAATCATTCGCATCATAGTATGCTTTATACCGGTTTATTTCAGTCCTAACTAATGAAAAGTTATTCGTACCGGCATCAAAAGAATAATCTTTCTTTTCTAAAATGTTACCTCTTCCCCAATCCACAAACCTGTTATTCCGGAACCCGGCAGAATCGAAGTCCATATCCTTTAACTGTACGGAAAATTTGTATTGGGTTTTTCCCAGCTTGCCAAGGGTATCATTATACACAGTTACATACTGGTAGCCGTAGAAATTCTCATAATCATTATTTAAATATGGAACTGGGTTCGATGAAAGAACTTTATAAAAACAAAGTGTGTAGTCGCCACTACCATCATAAGTTTGAGACTTTTTTCTGAAATTGCTTTCGTACTTCAATCTACGTAAATCATACAGGGAAGAGCTATCGGTTGTATTGGGGAAATTGTATTCATATCTTTTCCCATTTGCGAACGTAGTAAGGGAATCCGTATAGTTCAGTATCTTCCGTATACGCAAGCCCCCTCTCAACTCATTGAAATAGCCGATCGTGTCGATCCTGCCTTCAACATATTGCACCCTGAATGTAACATTTCCGCTTCCGCCATCCCATATATTCTCAATTTCCATGTAGTATTTACCGGGGGCCAGATTGGAGAGGGGAATATTTGTCCCCGACCCGGATGCGCTGAATACTCCACGGTCCCTGTCATCCGGGCCATTTAAATAGACCTGCCCCCGGTCTCCAACCGAATAGGATACAGTAAAATTCATATTAAAAATATGATTACTGTCCTTCACAATGAAAGAATCGACCTTGAACGTACGCGGGCTGGAAAGCGTGAGATTCTTTATCCTGGTTATTGTAGTATATTTTGTTTGTTTTGTTTTAACGACGTTAGATTCATAATCGAATTTTGTAGACCCACCAGTAGGATATATGATCGTTTGAAGGATATTGGCTTTGGCAGCAACGGAATCCACGGAACGGTCTGCCCCCTGATAAACTAACAGGTCCGACTTTGGGATCAATGTGGTAAAATTTCCTTTGGCATTGTAATAGCCATAATGGTCCTGCCTGTAGGATAACCGCTCCGGTAGACTGGTAATTTCATTATAATAGAATCTGTATGGTGGTTTACCCCGTTCGGTAACAGACAGCAGCTTCAACCTGCTTGCCAATGCTTTTTCCCTGGCGCTTGATCCCGGATCATACCCTGGACTTCTGAAGTATCCGTAGGTAAAGTCTATATCATAAATCAGTCCCGCATTGTTATATACATTGATCTTTGCAAGTGCGTTCTGCGTATACGTCATCTCAGTATCCATCACATAAAAATCCTCTCTCTGCTGGGAGTCATAAATGAACTCCACATAAGTATTGTTCCGCCTTGATCTGATCTTTTTGATCCTTTGACCATGCACTGTTCTGATACTCGTGCAGTTCCGGTTCAGGTTGGGAACAGTACAGCCGGATTGTGCAAACCAGAAAATATATTCTGTCTGGTAATTTCCTTCCTCATAGCGATAATAGAATCTCTCGTACTCGAATGAAATAGTATCGATACCCGGGTCTATGATCTGGCTTATATACCAGGCAGAAGGATAGAGCCCTGTAAAATCTCTGGGATTGATCATACCTATCGAGCAATCTTCTTCCACATACGACAGTTCCCCATGTCCAAATGTGTATTTTATGCCGTTCTCGTCTATTATATTATCAATCCCATTGTTCGAGAATTTCAGCATCTGGAAAGGCGACACTACAGCCTGCGAATCGGTATTGAAAACAAATTTTCCACCCCTGCCAAGAAAACTATAATAGAATATATCAGGCTCCGTGTCGAATTGCTGACTGATAATGGTATCCGCAAGTCTGCCGTCGACCTTCAAACTATTAGGGGCAAAATCTCTTATATCAACGGGTAATTTTCTTTTCTTCTTAAAATCGGGCTGGCCCTTTACGACCCTGGTAATCACACCACCGGCGTTCAAAGTCCATCCCAGTCCCATGCTGGAAGCAGGATCATTTACCTTGATGCCTCCTGAATTGTATGTGAGACTGATCGGCACTGATAGAGTAGCGCTCTTGAAAGTAAATAGAGGAATATTTATGTCTGGTTCTCCTTTAAACAGGTTGACATTAAAATCACCATACCGGGCTATGCCAAAAACTTCGGGAGGGGGAGGAATCACTTTTGGCAATTCAGCATTGTTGACTTCTGTGCGTTGACAATTGGCCGAAAAAGAGATCGAGATGCAAAAAAGCAGGCAGAAGAATGGGTAAAAATTTTTCATACGGGGGTTTAGGTATACAGAAATAAGGAGGTGAATTACCAAAGAGAACCTTTATCGTCGATTCAAAAAATACCACTTTAGTAGTATTTCAGTAATTCTCCCAGCTAATCCTCCTTTTCCAAAATCTTTCAAAAAATATTCCCTAATATTTGGATCGTACGATTTAATTCGTACCTTTAGTACATGAAACACTCTTCCCAGGATAACCATCCCGCAGAGCCCACCAAATCGGAGCTGGAAATTCTCCAGGTCCTTTGGAAGCACGGCCCTTCCACCGTCCGGTTCGTCAACGATACCCTCAACGAACAAAAAAGGGCCGTTCAGTACACATCCACCCTCAAGACCATGCAATTGATGACCGAGAAAGGGCTCCTCCACCGCGATGAAAGCCAGATGAAACATGTCTATAGCCCTGCTGTTGATGAACAACCCATCAAAACCCTGCTGGTCAACCGCCTCGTGGATTCCATGTACAACGGCTCTGCCAGCAGCCTCATGATGCAATTGCTCGGTCATCACAAACCTTCCAAAAAGGAACTGGACGCTATCCGGAAGATGCTGAACAACCTGGACAAAGAATAAAATTACCCGTATGCCGCAACTATTCAACCAATTGCTGAACTCCGGACTGATCAGGGCCCTCTGCTGGACACTGGTCCACTCCCTCTGGCAGGGATTAGTACTGGCCATCATCGCTGGTATCATCGTTCTGCTCACCAAAAAGTCAGGGCCCGGCAAACGCTATAAGCTTTTCTCTACCCTGTTCCTCGCATTCTTCCTCGTTGCCGGCTATACTTTCATCAAAGAATGGGAGCACCATTCACGCATATCCTATACCGTTATAAACGCTGCACCTTCAGTTCACACCGGAACAGCAACGCTACCTGTTGAGCTTGTATCTCCTGTTGCTGATCCTCCTCCTTCGCTGGCTGATGCTTTCATTCAATACTTCAACCAACATGCAGCCCTCATCGTCGCTACCTGGTTCATCTTTTTCAGCGCCAGGCTGGTAAAGATCATTTCGGGCCTCGGCCATATCCAGCGGATCAAACATTATAATATTTACCCCCCTTCTGGTGAATGGACAGCCCGGCTTTCTCAACTGGCCACACAATTATCGCTGCGACAGCCGGTGCGCCTGATGGAATCGGCCATCGTGAAAGTGCCGGCGGCAGTAGGCTTTCTGAAGCCTGTTATCCTTATGCCGCTGGGCATGCTGGCGCAATTGCCTCCAGACCAGGTAGAAGCCATCCTGCTGCATGAGCTTGCGCATATCAAACGAAAAGATTATTTCATTAATCTGCTGCAAAGCTTTGCTGAGGCCATCTTCTTCTTCAACCCCGCTATCCTCTGGATCTCTTCCCTCATCAAAGAGGAAAGAGAGAATTGCTGTGACGATCTCGCCATCAGCATTACCAAAAGCAAATCGAAATTCGTGGAAGCACTGGTCTCTTTCCAGGAATACAATACCCGCCCATCATCCTATGCTATGACGTTCCCCGGCAAAAAGAACCAATTACTGAACAGGGTGAAACGCATCCTCCACAATAACAACCCATCGCTTACCGGTATGGAGCGGGCTTTCCTGATCACCTGCTTCGTGCTAACGGCAATGCTCACGCTTGTCTATGCTCAATCCGTAAAACCCAAACCACCAAAAAACTCAAACCCTGTTATCAATATTGAACAGAACAACGTATTACCGGCCAACACAGATACTATTCCTGTTAAAAACCATCCGAAAAGCCATACGGCAACACATCCTGTGAAAAGGAACGACACCGATACTACCAGCCACCCCATAAGAGAGGTAAATCCTTCCGTATCAGTTTCCCCGGTCGTGGCGCCCACTGTGAAGCCGACAGGTATAGACACTCAAACCAATACAGTTATACATACGAATGTAGGGGTGCTCGTAAATGGTAATACAAAAAGGTATTTCGCAAGAGGCTATGAAGTAGTTCAGGAAAATGGCAGGGTCACCTGGATCTATTTCCAGGGCAAGCAACTCCCCAATGATCAACCAGATCAATACAACAATATCATCACGTCGGTAGTCCAGGAAGCAGTGGAAAAAGTGGAAGCAGACAAAAGAGTGGCGCAGCAAGATGCCCGGAAACGAGAAGAAGACCGCTCTATCGATCAAAACGATCAGGAGGCATTCAAGGCAGATCTTTCCAGGGCCGATGAAAGAAAACAGATCCAATCGGAAGTAAGAAGATTGCAGAAAGACCTCGCAACCCAACGCTCGAAACTGGCTGCGCTCGATGCAGAGCAGACCAGCCACCACCAGAACAGGATACAAACCAATAAAAATAATTCACAGCTCAATACAAACCAGTCATTATTCTGGAAGGACTATAATTTAAAAGCTCCCCTCTATCAACTTTCCAACGTGGAGCTAAAGACCACCAACCGGAATAATACGCTCAACCGCCTAGTCAGTACGCTCATCGAAGAAAAAGTGTTGAAAGATGACCAGGTAGCCCTTTCGATCCAACTGGATGACACGAAGCTGATCGTGAACGGCATTCAACAACCTGAATCTTTACGTCGGAAACTGAAAGATAAATATCTGCCCGAAGGAAAGATATCGTTCGAGGGTACCCGAAAAGTAAAATAATCGACACTATATAGTCCATTACTGTTTACATCCAAACTAATTCCGCGCGGATGAGGGGATCCTATTAAATCAATAGCGAGTTGTATTTTCTGGGTCCCTTCTTCGCCGGAACTCTTCCCTGTTCTATTGACCAAACTCTTTACTAATTATGAAATCGATCATTTCATTACTGGCCATCTTTTGCCTTACCTTCAATAACCAATCCATCTTCGCCCAATCGACCGGCGCCATCAACGGCATCGTTACGGATCCCGGTACAAAACCCATCACCGGCGCAACTGTTTCCCTTCTGCGGCTGAAAGATTCGGTCCCCATAAAAACAACGCTCTCCGACCATGAAGGGCGCTTCGAATTTGAAAAGCTTCAACCCGATACCTTTTACCTCACCATTACAGCTATCGGGTTTGCCAAATTCAGCAGCCAACCGCTTGTCATCACCCATTCGTCCCATTTACTAACGCTACCCATTATACGTCTTCAAAACAAAGAGGCTTCCGCATTAGAGGCAGTGACGATAACAGGGAAGAAGCCATTGATCGAAAGACAGACAGACCGCACCATCGTGAATGTAGACGCTTTTATCGGGAATGCCGGCTCCACAGCGCTCGATGTGCTCGCAAGATCGCCCGGCGTACAGGTAGACAATGAAGGAAATATCAGCCTCAAAAGCAAAACCGGCGTTCTTATCCTGGTAGATGATAAGCCAACCTATCTCTCCGGCGCCGATCTCGCCGGTTACCTGCGCTCTCTTCCCTCCGACCAGCTCGATAAAATCGAGATCATGACCAATCCCCCTGCCAGGTATGATGCCGCAGGCAATGCCGGTGTGATCAATATCAAAACCAAAAAAATAAAGAAGAAAGGATTCAACGGAAGCATCAATAGCACCTATGCACAGGGTGTATATTGGAATACTTTCAATAGCCTCAGCCTGAATTACGGACGGGGCAAGTGGAATTTCTTTGCCAATACAGGCTTGAATGAAGGCCGCGGCTTTAACGATCTCGATATTGAAAGGATTTACATGAACCCCGATGGCTCCACCAGGTCTTATTTCAACCAGCACTCATTCCTCAGGCGCTATAACAGGCCGCTGAATGCCAAACTGGGCGTGGATTATAGCCTCGATAAAAAAACGACCCTGGGCATCGTGCTAAATGGCATACGTACCAATAGCATCACCCCGATCTATAATACCAGCAACCTGCTCGATAGCCATCAGTCGCTCGATTCCGTGATCACGGCCGACAATTACCAGCGTGAACAATTCAGGAATGCCAGCATCAATTTCAATTATCGCCACCAGTATGATAGCAGCGGAAGAGAACTAAGCATGGATGCAGATATCGTTGGCTATTCACTCAACAACGATCAAATATTCCGCAATGCCAGCTTCCAGTCCAATGGCATACCCAAGACCAGGGACACCCTCACCGGATCATTGCCTTCCAATATCCGCATCTATTCATTCAAAGCCGACTATACCCATCCGCTGCCCGGCAAAGCCAGGCTCGAAGCAGGTATAAAAACAAGTTTCATCAAAACGGATAATATTGCCAATTACTACAACCTGCTCGATGCACAACCCGTCCCGGACCTCGACAAGACCAACCATTTTCTCTACGATGAACATATCAATGCAGCCTATCTCAATTATAAAAAAGATCTCCGGCGTTTCGGCCTCCAGCTCGGCCTGCGTGTGGAGAACACCCTTTCAAAAGGCCATCAACTGGGCAATAGCGCCAAGCCCGATTCTGTTTTTACCAGGAACTATACCAGCCTTTTTCCAACCATCTATTTTTCTTATAAACCCGATACTTCCAACCGCCACCAACTTGTACTCTCTTATGGAAAACGGATCGACCGGCCTTATTTCAAGGACCTGAACCCATTCCTGGCACCGCTCGACAAATTCACCAATTATGTAGGCAACCCTTTCCTGCAACCCATGTTCTCTCACAATTTTTCACTGGCCCATACATTCAAAGGATTTCTCACTACCACTCTATTTTATAATTACAGGAAAGACCAGATCGGTGAAACCATCGAATTGCAGGGCACTACTTTTGTCAGCCGCCCGAACAATATCGGCAAAACAGTGGAGATGGGAATTTCCCTTGATGCAACATTGCATCCCGCCAAATGGTGGACCAGCATCCTTTATGGGGAATACCAACGCAGGGCCTCCAAAGGACAACTCTATACCAGCTTCCTCGATACCAGCGCATTCTTTGGCGTAGTGGACATTACCAATCAATTCCAATTGAATCATGAATGGAGCGCAGAGTTGTTCAGCCTGTATGTTGGTAAGCGGGCCATCCGGCAGTTCGTGTTGGGAGAATTCTGGCATGTGAATATCAGCGTGCAGAAAAAGGTACTGCAGAATAAAGGCGCCCTGAAATTGACACTACAGGATGTGTTCTACAGCCGTGTCAATAAAGGGATCATCAACAACCTGCAAAACGGGCGGGGAAGCTATCACAATATGGGCGATAGCCGGCAGGTACGATTTACTTTCAGTTACTCTTTTGGAAAATCATCGGGCAGCCAGCGCAACCGGTCTACCAGCGCAGAAACAGAACAGGGCCGTGTACGATAACCACTATTGCAATTGTGAGAAAGTAAAGGTATGCTTGTACACTGCAATGGGCATGCATGGTTCAAATGCGGGACCTTCATGCGCTCTCTCGGTATAGATGCTGCTCATCACTACATCCGTGATCAGCCTGCTTTCTGCCCGTTTCAGGTTATCCAGCTCCATTTTGCCCGTTGGGGCCAGGTGAAAAACAGGAATGAAAAGGCAGGCTTTTTTCCTTACCTGGTACGCGAACGAGAGAAAGGGGCATCCGTCCTTATGCGCGCAGAAACTGCAATAGTTGATGCCGGGGCCGGTATCCGTATCTACCTGGGTACCGGTGTTGGTCATGCGCTTCATATATAGGTCATGATCGAGGTTGATCAGGGTCTCTACCGAATCGACCATATAAACGATCTTGTTGATCTCGAGATAATAAAGGTCTTTCTTCTTCCCTTTCTGCAGGCCATAGCGTCCATAATAATTGCTCGTTACCTGGTCGGCCCATTGCTGCCGGTGCCAGCGCACCGCTACAGGCATGATCTTCCTGCAGAACCTTTCATAATTGATCCGTCTGAACTTGATTTTCATTGCTGCCGGGTTTGTGGTCCTTCTTACGGGCCCTTGCCCTTTCACTCCGGCTGGTCTTTTCACTGGCCACCGCATCACACCAGCCGGAATGAACCAGGCGTCCGGGCTCTCCGTATAGTCTGTTATTCCATCGTTTTCGACAGGTCGGATTCTCCCACTGTTCCAAACCATCCATAGATCTTATTCTTGCTGCCCGCCTGTTTGTTCACCAGGTTGGCCGGTACGTTCGCCAACACTTTGGCAAAGAGGCCGCCATTCTGCAATTGATCGGAGAGCAGGCGTACAAAATCATACGTTGGTTTGCTGGTGGAGCGGATCAGCACTCTAACCACATCGCCTTTCTTATAAGGCTTATCATTGGAAGTAATGCCCTCCCGGATAGGAACGATGAAGTTCAAACCATCCGAAACATTTTCATAGTATGAACCATCCACACTTACCATCTCCGCTACATTCTGGTTCCGAACGCCGTTTACATAAGTACGGATCCAGTAATAGTCCATTCCTCCCGGGAGATCAACCGCATAGAACTTGGCGTAATACCCTTCTTTCTGGTTGGCCTTCTCCTCCTTATATTCAACCGTGATGGAGTCTACTTTGGGCACCCTGTTCAGCTTGTCCGTAGCCTCATACAACTCTCCATTCCAGTTGATGCTCAACTTATACTCATGGCCTATCACCCCGATCTTGTTGCCGGCGCCGGGATCATGTGTATAGGCGCCCTCCTTGTAAACAAAATCATAAGTTTTGTTGATGGTAAGATCGGTCACGCTGATCTGCGCATTGCTGATCGGTGGTGGTGTGGATTGATCGAGATAACCGACTGCCGTCTGGAATTTGATCTGCTGCGGCCCGGGCCTGTCTGTGATCCAGGCATCCACATAAGGTATGGGATCGCCTGTAGCCACATCGATATTTACCACTTTCTGACAGGCGCCCAGCATCCACAGAAGAACGATAGCACTGATATATATATTAAGTCGTTTCATGATGATCATTTTTAGAATTTAAAGTTACAGGTTACAGAAGGTATGATGGAGCCGAGAATCGATAAGCGCACTGCTTCTCTTTTTTGCGGATCATCTTCATTCTGGCGGAAGTAAATGGTATAAGCATTCTGACGGGCATACACATTGTAAATACCGAATACCCATTCCTGTTTCATCCGTTTGCCCTGGCGTCCTTTCATGGTAGCTGCAAGGTCTAACCGGTGATAGGCCGGCAGCCTGTAATTGCCGCGGGTGCCGGTGGTGTTGTAGGGAACAGGTATGCCCTGGATATCGAGGCGCACGTTCGGATAAGTGGCAGGTGTGCCCGAGCCATAATTGAAAGTGCCTGATACGCTCCATTTCTTATTCAGCTCACGGGTTACGGAAAGGTTGATCACGTGCGTCCTGTCGTAGCGGCTCAGGTACCAGTCGCTATTGCTGATGCCTTCTGTTTTCCTGTACGATCTCGACCAGGTGTAATTGATCCATCCCTGCCATTTGCCTGTTTCCTTTTTGATCTCCAGCTCCACGCCATAGGCTTTTCCTTTACCACTCATCAGGTCTGCTTCCACCAGCGGGTTCAGTTCGAGGTTGGCATTGTCGATATAATCGAGCTGGTCTTCCATCCTTTTATAAAATACTTCTGCTGAAAGCTCCACATTCAGGAAGGAAGGCACAGACACGATGCCCACTGAATACTGGTCAGTCACAGATGGCCTGATATTATTGGTGCTGGGGAAATACAGGTCCACCGGTGTGGGTGATGCAGTATTCGACAACAGGTGCATGTATTGCGAGCTGCGACCATAGCCGGCTTTCAGGAAAGTGTTTTTCTTCAGCTCATACCGTACCGAAACCCTGGGCTCGAAGAAGCTCCAGTTGGCAATATTCTTTTTACTGCCGCTGCCGTTGCCCACCGTTTCGATCCTGTCGAGTGGCTTGCGCACATTGGCGGTGGTATCGCGGAAATGATATACGAGTGAATTGCTGAGATAAGCATAATAGTTCACGCGGGCGCCGGCCTGCACGCTCAGTTTGGGCGATACTTTCCAGGTGTCTTCCAGGTAAGCGGCCGCTTCTGCGCCATAACGCCTGGTAAGCGTGATCTCCCGCTTTGCGCCTTCATCGTTCATGATGCCCCTGCCGGGATAGAAATCATACATCGTAGCGCTTATACCTGTTTTCAACTGGTGTTTGTTGCTGATGAACCAGGTAAGCGCCGGTTTGATGCCATAGGTCTGGATATTCGATTTCCAGTCGTAGCTCTGTTGATTGGGGTCTTTCGCCTCCGAGTTGAACTTCAAACTGTAATCGTATTTTGAATAATACACACTGGTATTGAGAAATAATTTTGGCGTGAACAGGTGGTTCCAGCGGAAAGTGCCGGTGATATTGCCCCAGTCCATGAAGGCCTGGTTGTTGAAGGAGAACACATCTCGGCCCAGGTAACCACTCAGGTAGATCGTATTCTTATCATTGATCTGGAGATTGCCTTTTGCCGTGATATCATAGAAATACATCTGGTTGTCGCGCTCCTCTTTTTTCCGGAATGGCTTCGACAGCACATCGATATAAGAACGGCGGGCCGCCACGATGAAAGAGGATTTATCTTTCTGGATTGGGCCTTCTACGGAAATGCGGCTGAAGATGCTGCTGATGCCGCCATTCACTTCATATTTCTGGTTATTCCCTTCTTTCATGCGAATATCGAGCACGGAAGAAGTGCGGCCACCGAACTCGGCAGGGAATGCACCTTTATATAAGGTCACATTTTTCACGGCATCCGGGTTGAACACGGAAAAGAATCCCAGTAGGTGCGATGAATTGTATACAGGTGCTTCGTCCATGATGATCAGGTTCTCATCCACATTGCCACCCCGCACATTGAACCCTGCTGCGCCCTCGCCCACCGACGTGATGCCTGGCAGCGTGAGCATGGCTTTGATGATATCGGGCTCTCCCATGAAAGCAGGCATCTTTTTGATCTGCGCCATGCTCATTTGCTGAATGCCCAATGCAACTGTATTGGTACGGCGCAATCTTTTTTCACCCGTCACCACTACTTCATTCAACAGGCTGGATTGGGTCTTCATGGAGATCTCCAGGGTTTGATTGCTGCCGAGGTCTATCTCTTTGGTGAAAAGACCATAGCCTGCATAGGTAGCAGTAAGGGTATATTTCCCCGGATTGAGGGTCACGGAATAATATCCGTAGGCATTGGTCTGAATAGTTGTGTTGGTAGGGTTGATATTGATCGTGGCATTGATCAGTACTTCTCCGCTGGCGGCATCTTTTGCATAGCCGCTGACCGTAAATCGCCTGGCTGTTTGCGCAAAACCTGTCAGTTGGTAGGTTATCAGGATCAGGATAAGTGAAAGGAACCGGATCGTCGAACGTATCATAGATTAATTATTTGGGGTATGACAACTAATTAAACCTTTCCCCCCATCAACGGTATGTTGTTTAGAAAATATTAACATTTGTGTTTGGTTGACAGGTCGATAATTGGTTGACAGGTTAACAGGGAGGTTTCCGATTTACAGAGATCCACTTGTCAACCTATCAACTTTTCAACTTATCAACCTTCCTCTTTACCTTTGCGCGCAACGTTCCGGGCTGTCATTTGTTGTTGAACTACCGGTGCTGTGTAGATGAAAATTATTGTTGAACCACTAAATTTTCCGGGACAATGGCATTGGAAATGTCGGTGAATAAAGTAAGATCGAAGGGCCTCCTGTTCTTTATTGCTGGATTACTTTTTGCATTCCTCTGGGCTTCTGCCGCTACTGCTACCAAATTCGGGCTGCAATCAGCACAACCATTCGTGATCTGCATCGCCCGCTTCTTCCTTGCAGGTATCGTGATGGTGTTGATCACGCACGGACTGATGCGCAACAGGCTGCCCCGGAAAGAGGAATGGAAGAAACTGGCTATTTACGGTTTACTCAATATTTCATTATACCTCGGTATCTATGTAGTGGCCATGCAGCATGTATCGCCTGGTCTTGGTTCACTGGCCATTGCTACCAATCCTGTACTGATCAGCCTCACCGGCGCCGTGCTTTTCAGACAACCGGTGCGGTCACAAACCTGGATCAGCCTGGCCCTGTGCACAGCCGGTGTGGTCTTCGCGGCCTGGCCGTTGATACAACATAGCTATGCAACACCCGGGGGTATGCTGCTCCTGTTCACGAGCATGGTGGCCTATTCGGGCGGTGTTCTCTATTTTTCGAAACAATCCTGGAGCGACCTGCATATACTTACCATCAATGGATGGCAAACACTGTTGGGAGGGCTTTTCCTCCTGCCCGCAGCCATCATTACCTATCAACCTGCACACAATGTATTTGATCTGCGTTTTACGGGTTCGGTGCTCTGGCTGGCGATCCCTGTTTCCATCGCAGCGGTGCAGCTTTGGTTGTATCTTCTGAAAGACAATCCCGTCAAAGCCTCCTTCTGGTTATTTCTCTGCCCGGTTTTCGGTTACCTGCTCGCCAACCTGCTGATGAAAGAACCGGTGGGCATTTATACCATTGCTGGTATGGCCCTGGTGATCGGCGGTCTATACCTGGTGCAAAAGAAAAAGAGCGCGTGATGTGATTGTGATGATCTTATATAGTAGAGCTTTGTTATATACAAAAAGCGTCCAACTTATTTTTACAATTAGGGTCGCGTATTCATGAATCCTGGTATAATTTTTTAATTTTATATTCCTTGATCGATAGCAACAACTCCCCCGGATCAGTCTAACCACTGATACACCTTTACGCCCAACAACCTTATCGGGCTCGAATAGTAGCAATTAGTTCCTGGATCAAATGCGCATGGCAGCATGGACCGTTCATGAAGCCAGGCATCACCACACAATCAAACTGATCATGCAAACCTCCCTGATGAACCCTGATCGCCACGGGCAGTCCAGGCAATCAGCAAGGGCCAACAACACCACACATCAGCTTATCCTCGAAAAGGAAGCCAATCTCGATGCATTGGTCGAAAACCTCGATGGGCTGGTCTGGAGTATCGACCGCAACATGCGTTATATCATCGTCAATACTGCACTGCGGAAAGTGATACAGGAGATGACAGGCATCGACCCCAAACCCGGTGATAAGCTGCTCGATATCCTCGCTCTCCTCGATCCGAGCAAAGCAAAGGAATGTAAGAAAATGTATCAATTAGGGTTCAAAGGGGAAAGCCAGCGCTTCCGGCAACAATATATCATCAAAGGCAAAACGACCTATTTCGATATTTCCATCAACCCTATCTTCAAAGGAACGGAGATCACCGGCCTCTCCTGCTTTGCCCGCGACGTTACCGAAAACCTGATGAATGAATCCAGGCTCAAAGACAGTGAAACCCGGTTCCGCGCGCTCATCGAGAATAGTGCCGACCTCCTCCTCATGGCGAATGCGGAAGGACAGTTCATCTATGGTTCCCCTTCCATCAAAAAACTGCTGGGCTATTCGGGGAAAGATTATCTCTATCAAAATGTTTTCACCTTCGTTCATCCTTCCAGCATTCCGGACGCGCAGCAATTACTGCAAAACCTCACCAGTCATCCCGGCAAACCATTCACCATCTATCTTACGCTCGTTCATAAGAACGGTAAGGAGGTGCTGGTGGAAGGCATTGCCACCAACCTGCTCCAGTCCCCGGGCATCAATGCGCTGGTAGCCAATTTCAGGGATATCAGCGAGCGCAAAAAAGCGGAGCGGCTGATCCGTGAATCGGAAGACCTCTACAAGAATCTTTTCAATAAAAGCCCACTACCCATCTGGGTTTGCGAAGCAGGCACTTTCCGCTTCCTCGAAGCCAATGAGGCCGCCGTGCATCATTATGGATACAGCCGGAAAGAATTCCTCAACCTTACGGCCTTCGATATCACTACGCCGGAAGATCATGAAGAGCTGAGAAGACTGCTCACGGCCGGCCCCCGCAAAGTGCATCATCGCCTGCTGCGCAAACAGGTGAAAAAGAACAGCGAGATCATCTATGTGGAAGTGCTTACCCATTTCATCAAATACAAAGACAAGGATTCTTACCTCGTGGTGGCCAATGATATCACGGAGAAAGTGCGGCTACGCCACCAGCTTATGGAAGAAAAGATCTACCGGCAGAAAGAGATCATGAAAGCATCATTCGATGCACAGGAAAAAGAAAGGGAAGAGATCGGGCGGGAGCTGCACGACAATGTAACACAGATCCTCACCACAGCCCGGCTTTGCCTCAGTTGTGTGGATGAAACCCTGCAGCAGTCGGACCCCATGCTGCAACGTAGCAGCGATATCATCGCCAGCGCCATCGAAGAGATCAGGAAACTCTCGAAATCGCTTACACAATCTTTCCACAAAGAGATCGGCCTGCAGCTCTCCATCGAAGACCTCGCGGAAAACATCCGGCTGGCCAAAAAATTGCAGATCGTGCTGGAATTCTCCGTGCCCGACGAACAATTGCTGGATGATAAGCTGAAGATGACCATCTTCCGCATTGTGCAGGAGCAATTGAACAATATCTTAAAACATGCCTACGCAAAGCGGGTAACCATTTCCGTTGTACAGACGGAGGAACAGGTGAACCTCTATATCACGGACGATGGCAAGGGATTCAATATGCAGGAAAAGCGGAATGGCATCGGCCTTATGAACATCCTCAACCGGGCCGATATTTTCAATGGTCGCGTAAAGATCGATTCATCCCCGGGACAGGGCTGCCGTATGTGGGTGAGCTTCAAAGTGGCAAAGGGCTGATCCCGTTACTGTACCAGGCTCATCAATTGCTTCGCCCTTTCCGCAATACCTTCAGCGCGGTCCACTGCATGGATCTCCATGCCGGAGGCCAGTTCCATGAAGGCATCGGTATGCTGTTTCTTTCTGCCGGTCTGCGGATCGATGCAGGTGAAATTCGTCCACAGGATGGCCTTGAGTGTCTTCAGGTGCTCATCCATCATCAGCATTTCTACATCCACATAGTTATCGGCGAGAGTAATAAGCCTTGAAATGATGCCCACCTTTTCATTGTAGAGGGCCGGCCTTATATATTGGATCTCATGATTACGCACCACCCAGGTGAGGCCCTGCTTGTAGAAATCGGGCAGGGTGATGCCGTAATATTCCCGCAGATGGTCTTCCCGGGCATTCAGCATATAATCCAGGTAACGGCTGTTATTGAGATGGCCCAGCGGGTCGCAGTCGTTGAAGCGGACAATGTAAAAGCTTTGTAATTGCATACAATGGATTGAAAATTGGATAATGCTTTATTCCAAACCGATCGGTCTTTTTTTGATCAAAAAATTTTATTTACGGTGAAAGGTCTCGATATGTTGCTTGAGATGATCGAGTATCCTGTTCAGCATCGATACATCATCCGATATCTGCGCCATCATGATACCCCCTTCGATCTGGGCGAAGATCAGCTCTACTTCCCTCCTCACATTGATATCGGGCCTGATCTGTTCCTCATCGATCCCGCGTTGCATGATGCGTTGCAATGAGCCCAGCATTTCCATCATGGCCTGCCTGGCTTTTTTCTTCAGGAATGGATAGGCATCATCTGCATCCACGCTGGTGTTCAGGAGCGGGCAGCCCCCTTCCACCGGCGGATCGATGGTATAATTGCGATAATATTGTACGATGGCCAACAGCTTTTCCATGGCCGTTTTCTTTGCTTTCACCCTGGCGCGGATATCATCGCGCATCCGGCTGTAGGAGTATTCGAAGGCCAGCGCCGCTATCTCATCCTTGTTCCTGAAGTTCCCGTAGAGCCCACCTTTGGCCAGACCGGTAGCCTTCATGATATCGCTCATGGAGGTGCCTGCATACCCTTTCTTGTTGAATAAAGGGGCAGCTTTGGCAATGATGAATTCGCGGGTCCTGTCTGCTTTGGTGATCATGACAATTTCAGACCGATCGGTCTATTACAAAGTACGGACAATTTCGCCAATCGTTTCATCTCTTCCCCAAAAAATTTTAGCCATTATCGGTCATTCTGCGGCATAGGGCCCTTATTCCGCCGAATTCATCGGCTTTTAACAATCGGGCTTGCTCAACACCCGGATATTTTTTTAAATTTTGGGTTCAACTTTTATCTCAACCAATAAATCTTTATAATATGAAAACGAATTTGCCTGGTCAGGTCCTTTTATTATTTTTGCATCATTAAGCGCCATTGTAATATGAAATGCTAATCTTGTTCCGCCGGCTGTCAGTATCACTCCCCGGAACATTTATTCTCCCCAGATCATCCGCCACTACGGCGGTTTCCCTGTGACTATAGATTCTATTCGTTCATTTTTTTCAACCAGTAAAGAGGTGTTTTATGTCAGTTGACCAAAACCAGTCTACCATTACCGCTGCCAGTTTACAACCAAGGTCCGTATTTGCGCTTATCAAACAAGCCATCAAAGGAGGGGAGCACCAGGACTTCACCAAAGGAAGCATCCGCAAGGCCGTTGTCTTGCTCGCCATTCCCATGATCCTTGAAATGATGATGGAGAGCGTATTTGCCGTTGTCGATATTTATTTCGTTGGCCGTATAGAAGGGCATGGCAGGCAGGCCGTGTCGACCGTTGTGCTTACGGAATCTGTTCTCACCATTCTCTATTCTGCCGCCATCGCGCTCAGCATGGGCGCTACTGCGGTGGTAGCACGACGTGTAGGAGAAAAGAATTATGATGGAGCAGCCCGCTCCGCTGCCCAGGCCATCAACCTGGCCCTGATGGTGGCAGTCGTGATCAGCCTGTTTGGGGCTTTCTTTGGCGCCGATATCCTGCGCATCATGGGCGGCTCACCGGAAGTGGTGGCTATCGGTACTCCCTATACGCGGATCATGTTCGGCGGCTCCGTGGTGATCATGCTGATCTTCATGATCAATGGCGTTTTCCGGGGCGCAGGCAATGCCAATATTGCCATGTGGTCTTTGTGGCTCGCCAACGGATGCAATATTATCCTGTGCCCTATACTGATCCATTACTTCGGGTTGACCGGGGCCGCCATCGCTACCACCATCGGCCGTGGCACCGGTGTTTGTTTCCAGTTGTACCATCTTTTCAAAGGAAAGGGATTGCTGAAAATAAAGCGCCCCCACTTCAGGATCGACTGGGGTATTTTCAAAACCCTGTTCAGTCTTTCATGGGTTGGGTTCCTGCAGTTCTTCATTGCATCCGCCAGTTGGATGTTCCTTGCCAATCTCATCACACGCTTCGGCGATGATGCAGTGGCCGGCTATGGCGTTGCCATCCGCATTTTCATGTTCTTCCTCATGCCGGCCTGGGGCATGAGCAATGCAGCCGCAACGCTCGTTGGCCAGAACCTGGGAGCAGGCCAGCCGGAACGGGCAGAGCAAAGCGTTTGGAGAGTGGCCAGGTACAATGCCGTTTTCATGGGCGTCGTGTGTGTGCTCTATCTCGTGGGCGCGGAAGCGATCGTAGGATTCATGAACAAGGATGTGGCCGTTGAAAAGGTGGCCACCGAAGCATTGCGCATCATCAGCCTCGGCTTCGTGTTCTATGGCATAGGCATGGTCGTTACCAATTCCTTCAATGGAGCAGGCGATACCAAAACGCCTACCTATATCAACCTGTTCGGGTTCTGGGCATTCCAGATCCCGGTAGCCTACCTGTTGTCCATCACTTTCAAACTGGGACCAACAGGCGTGTTCACGGCAGTAGTGGTGTCCGAGACACTGATCAGTATCGTAGGTATTCTCATCTTCAGAAGAGGCAAGTGGAAACAGGTGAAGATCTAAGCCATTCAACATAGCGATTATTGCGTATTTTTAGTACGCAATAATCGCTTCCGATGAATCAACTATCGAATAATATCGTGCGACAGGTATTGATCCTGCTCACGATCCTCCTGCTCGGTGTAATCCTCTTCGTTCAGCTCAAGTCATTTATTCCTGCATTCCTGGGAGCTTATACCTTTTATGTATTGCTGCGCAAATGGATGTTCCTCCTGCAAGGCAAATTCAAATGGCCCAGGAGCCTGGCAGCAGGGCTGCTCATGCTCCTTTCCTTTATCGTGATATTATTGCCTATCCTGCTCCTGGTGAACATGATGGCCTCCAAAGTAGCTTTCGCCATCGAACATTCTTCAGAGATACTGACCTCCATCGAACGATACGTCAATAAATATGAACACCGCTACGGAATCGAGATCATCACCAATGAGAATATCCGTAAGATCACTACCATGAGCGCAGAGATCCTTCCGCAGGTGCTCGGCGCCACTTTCAATACGCTTTTCACCATTGCCATGTTATATTTCATCCTGTATTTTATGCTGGTAGATGGACGCAGGATGGAATCGCGCTTTTACGAATGGGTGCCATTCAAAGATGAAAATATACTACTGATCCGCAAAGGACTGAACGGCATGGTCTTTTCCAATGCCATCGGTATCCCCCTCATCGCCCTCTTCCAGGGAGTGGTGGCATTGTTGGGATTCCTCGTATTGGGAGTGAACGAGCCCATTTTCTGGTTCGTGATCGTTTGCATCACAGCCATGCTGCCGGTGGTGGGCGCAGCACTGGCCTATGTTCCACTGGCCTTGTTGTTCTTTGCCGACGGGCATACGGCCAAAGGCATCATTATGCTGGTCTATGGTTTGGGTGTGATCGGCACTGTAGACAATGTGTTCCGCTTCTGGCTTCAGAAAAGGATCGGGGATGTGCATCCGCTGATCACTACTTTCGGCGTCATCATCGGCATCCCCATTTTCGGTTTTATCGGCCTTATCTTCGGACCGATCCTGATCTCACTCTTCCTGCTGATGATCAAGATCTATGTGAATGAGTTCGATGTGCGCCGCAAGGGAGCGACCCCTTCCTAAGTATTGTAAATCAGCCTCTAACAAATTCTCCCTTTCCCGCACAATAAAAAACCGGCGCTGAACGGGATTCTATCAGCAATCCTACGATACTATTTTTTACAGTTTTCCGTTTACATAACCGGATAATACGAGTGTGTACCTATGAAAACCCTAAACTATGTATCGTCCTTTCCGAACCGTATCATTTAGCCTGCTGATCATATTTGTTGTATCGCCTGTACTGATCTCCGGTACATTCAAGCGCGTGGAGAACCTCCCGGTAGTAATGTTGTATAAACCGGCCGACGTGACCGTGGTGAAGTCGGCCCGTGTATTGCTGATGGAAGAAGGCGCTTCTTTGTATGATAGTATGCAGTTGAGGCGGGTTGGACTTACGAAAAAAGCATTCGAATATGCCTGGAAGGGATACCATTATTTGTTGGAGAAGGGCAGACTGACCAATGAGAATATCCTGTCCATCTGCGATTTCAGCCAGTCGTCGCGCCGCAAAAGATTTTATATTATCGATCTTACCGAAAGAAAAATATTGCTGAATACCTATGTGGCGCATGGGCGCAGCTCCGGTGGTGAATATGCCCGTTCGTTTTCCAACAATCCCGAATCACACAAAAGCAGTTTGGGGTTTTATATCACACGCCGCACCTATTTCGGTGATCACGGACTGGCATTGAAGATCGACGGACAGGAACGTGGGTTCAATGATAAGGCCGATGCACGCAACATCGTGATCCACGGCTCCAAATATGTAGGCAAACAATTCCTGAATAATAACAGGTTCAACGGAAGAAGCTTCGGTTGCCCGGCCATCCCGGCAAAAGATTCACCCAAAGTGATCAATACGATCAAAGATGGCTCCTGCTTATTTATCTATCATCCTACAAAAAATTATATCGACCGCTCAAAGATCTTGAACGAATAATAGCGTGGACATAAACTTCAGATGGTTTGATGGCGACAAAGCTCAATATAGGTTCGTACCCTATGATTGGGCTTTTGTTTTGTCTTCTGAACCACGATTTGTGGGATTATTGGGATGGGTGGGAAATGAGGGAATAGTGCTGCTAAATCCACCACGCTATTAGTTGAGAGAGCATTCCTATAAGTAACCCACTGTAAATTTCTCTTTGGGTATGATCGCTTACGATGAAGCGTGATGTGCAAATGATGCCTGCAATGAGGATGGCTATCGATAAATATAAGGCCGTAGATTCATGATATCCCAGGACCTGGATCAGAAAGAACATCAACAGCCCGCCGGCACCGGTAGCATGCATACTGACCTTGGAGTTGATATTGAACATCCAGGCCGTACACACGGCGAGAAAGGAGCCCAACAGGAAATCCACGAAATAATCCGGGATATTGCTGAGATTACGGAACACGTACCAGATCCAGAAATAAAAAATGATCGCGGCAGCATACGGTATGATCCGCTCCTTCTGCGTACGTAGAAAGATCGATTTTACGAACCCGAGCAGTTTCATGAGCAATACGGAAAAGGAAGGAAGGAATGCCGTGCTGAAAAAAACGGCCACCAGCAGAAATCCTTTTTTATTGGGAGGGAATCCTGCAAATGCATAGGGATGTATATAAAATAAAAATGCCGTTACATATAAAGGAATGAACAAAGGATGGAAAAGGTAGGAGAAAAAATGCGCGGCGAAACGGATGACAGCCGGCTGAGGATGCCTCTGCGCACCTGGCAAACCGTTCCCTGCTTCGTTGATGATGGTTGTGTTCATTACAGTTCTTTACGCAGCCTTGCTACCGGGATATTCAATTGCTCGCGGTATTTGGCCACTGTTCTGCGTGCAATATTATAACCTTTTTCCTGGAGCAGCTCCGTTAATTTTTCATCACTCAGCGGTTTCTTCTTGCTCTCTCCTTCTATAAGATCACTGAGGATCTTTTTCACTTCCCTGGTAGATACTTCCTCTCCACTATCGGTGCTGAGAGATTCACTGAAGAAAAATTTTAGCCGGTAGGTGCCGAATTCGGTTTGCACGAATTTACTGTTGGCCACACGGCTCACCGTGGAAATATCGAGCCCGGTGCGTTCCGCAATATCTTTCAGGATCATGGGCTTCAGGGTCGTTTCATCGCCGGTGAGAAAGAACTCGCGCTGGTATTCCATGATGGTGCCCATTACGCTGGAGAGGGTATGCTGGCGTTGCTTGATGGCATCGATGAACCATTTGGCCGCATCGATCTTTTGCTTGATGAAGAGGACCGCTTCTTTCTGGCGTTTGTCTTTTTTACTCCCTCTGTCATATTCCCGCAGCATTTCGCGGTACCCTTCGCTGATCCGCAGGTCGGGCGCATTCTTGGAGTTCAGTGTCAGCTCCAGTTTGCCCCCGTTATTGTACACGAAAAAATCGGGCACCACATAGCTCTCGGCCTTGTTGATATCACCGTGATTGCCGCCTGGCTTGGGCGTAAGGCGTATGATCTGGGAGATCACTTCCTTGAGCCCTTCATCGGTCAGGTTCAATCCACGTTGGATCTTGTCGTAATGTTTTTTGGTGAACTCGTCGAAATAATGGGTCAGCACTTCAATGGCCTTTTCCACTTCCTTTGCTTCCACTTTTTGCCGCTGCAATTGCAGCAACAGGCATTCCTGCAGGTCACGGGCGCCAACACCCGCCGGATCGAATTGCTGGATCAGCCGGATCACTTTCTCCACTTCCTGGTCATTGCTGTCGATATTCTGGCGGAACGCCAGGTCGTCGACTATGGCTGCCGCTTCCCTGCGCAGGTATCCGTCATCATCGATGCTGCCGACGATCTGCTCTGCGATACGGCGTTCGCGGTCGTCGAGCTTCAGCATACCCAGTTGTTCGAGGAGATGCTCATGAAAAGAGGTCTCGATGCGATAGGGGATCACCTTGTTGTCATCTGCCTCCGGATAATTATCGTCGCGCAGCTTATAATCCGCTATCTCGCCATCATCGTCGCCTACATATTCACTGATATCGATATTGTCGTATTCATCCTCACTGCCGTCTTTCTCGTAATCATCCTCGTCCGCATTGCTTTCAAATTCATCTTTGATCTCTGTATCGAACTGGTCTTCATGGTCTTCTTCCGATACTTCCAGGGCAGGGTTCTCTTCCAGTTCCTCCTTGATCCGCTCTTCCAGGTTGGCAGTAGGCACCTGCAGCAGCTTCATCAACTGAATCTGCTGGGGCGACAATTTTTGTAATAACTTTTGCTGTAAACTCTGACTTAATGCCATGTATGTCCAAAAAATTTTAACCCGGATTTTGCCAAAATTTTTAGAAAATCCGCGGGAACCACAAAAATCAGGCCGTAAATTTACGGACAAATGAAGTTAAGGTGGCACAACGATTTTATAAAATTATTGTTGTTTCTGCTTTTTGCCTGAGCACCCTGGCTGTTACTGCACAATTCCACAGGCAACAGGCCATCATTACCCCTCTTCACAAACCTTTTTCTTCACCGATGTATCAAAATATTGATATATATCAGCGGTTTCGCATCCCTGCTTTGAACGATCTTCCTATGCGTGAGAATGATTACTGGCATGTAGCGCAGCAGGTAAGGACAGGACTGCTTCCTCCTTCATTCAATGGACAGCCTGTTGCCCTGCTCGCAAAAGATCATTATACCACTACATTCGGTTTTTTCTGCAAGCGCGAATGGGAATGGGAAAAAGCCACCCGTGTACCTTTGAGACTGCGTCTGGGTTCACTGGAATATTGCAACAGAATGGAAGGGAAATGATCCTTACATCAAACTTTGAGCGTGACCGATGCGGCCAGCGCTTTCCGGATAGCAGCCGCCATCTTCTCCCCTCTTTCGCGGGCCTGCTCTTCTGTCCACAGGTAGCTTACCGCGGTGGAGATACTTCGGCTGATCACCGCATCGCTCGCTGAGAAGTCTTTATTGGCCTGCGCTATCACGGCAGCCTTCAGTTCAGGATGCAGTGCATTGAGCGAAGAAGCTTTTTTGAGATGGTCCCATTTACGGATATAGTGCCAGTTATGTTCGTACCAGTAAATGCTTCCTGCCAGCACATTGTCTTCTTTCATCATGGCCACTGCGGCCCTTGTGAGCGCTTCCGTTGGGAGGAACCAGCTTACATGTGTGCAGCTATCGCCTGCAGGATCAGTGATGCGGCGGAAACTGATCTCCGGTACTTCGGATAATGCTTCTTTCAGGATTGTATGATTGCGGCGCATGATGCCGAGGAATTCGTCGAGACGGAGGAACTGCGCCAGTCCTACCGCAGCATGCAATTCGGATATCCTGAAATTATACCCGATGAATGGATGCAGGTCGGCCCCGCGGTCAACGCCTTTATGGTCGTGGCCATGATCGCTGAAACCATCCGCTTTCCTGTATATATCTTCATTATTGGTCAGTATGGCCCCGCCTTCACCACAGGTAACTGTTTTCACGAAATCGAATGAGAACGTGCCGACATCACCGATCGTTCCCAGGTATTTTCCTTTGTAAGTGGCCCCGGTGCTCTGGCAGGCATCTTCCAACAGAAAGAGTTTATGTTCTTTGCAGATCTGCATCAGCGCGTCCATATCGGCCATGCTGCCGCACATGTGCACCGGCATGATACATTTTGTTTTGGGTGTGATGGCTTTTCGTACTGCATCCGGATCGAGCGTGAGCGTTTCGTCCACATCAACCAGTACGGGCACTGCGCCTACGGCGATCACTGCTTCGAAGCTGGCCACGAACGTGAAAGTAGGCATGATCACTTCATCACCATAACCAATTTCCAGCGCCGCCAGGGCAGATACCACGGCAGCAGTGCCGCTCGACACCACATGCGTGTATTTTGCACCAAGCTTATCGGAGATCGCTTTTTCCAGTTCTTTTGCTTTCCATACACCTTTACGCGGACCATCGAATCCAAATCGCATGATGATACCGGTTTCCATAACATCATTAACGTGCTTGCGTTCTGATGCGCCAAAAAGTTCATAGCCGGGCATAACAATGGTTGCTGTTTTTTTTCAGCAGTAACAAAGGTAGAGGATAGTTGACAAGTTAACAAGCTGAAAGGTTGATAAGGAGAGTTCTGGCATGCGGAGATCCCCTTATCAACCTTTTAACATTTCAACTTAATAACTTATCTCACGATCCATGCCTGGTTGCCTAGCTTTTCGAAGTTCAGGGGAATGGGCCAGTCGGCATAGGGAAGGCTTTCATTGCCGGCTTCATCGAGCGCCGTTACATAGATGCGTGCAAATTGTTTGTCTGCCGGAAAACTGATCCTGAATGTGCAGGTATCCGCGGCAGCCTGCGATTGGAGCAGGGAAGCCCTGTAATAATTGATGAAAGAAGGATTGGTATCTGCGCTCAGATAAATTTTATATGCTTTCAGGTTTTTTTTCTCCAGCGGGGACCTTGCCACCTGGATCGAGAAGGTGGAGCTGTCGACCACTGTAAAGGACCTTACTTCAGGCGACAGTGGCCGCAATGAATCGATCCAGGGCATGGGAGGTATCAGTGCAGGTGATTTATAATAATTGTTCTGCAGGCTGTCGTTCAGCCCGAGTGGATTGTTCACGAATGATTTGCTGCTGAAATAAATAGCACCCTGTATTTCGGGGTACTGCCGAAGTGCATGGACCTGGCGTGGAATAAGGGTTTTGTCGCGCCACACTGTATTACTGTTTGCACGGTACGCAGCCAATCCAATATAGCAATGGCGGCCATAGGTATGTTTGCTCCACCAGTGGAGCAGTGTTTCATAGGCCACCAGCCTATGCCCGAATTCAAAATAGAGCTGCGGCGCCACATAATCGATCCAGCCTTTTTTCAGCCATAACAATATATCGGCATACAGATCATCGTAATTGGTTTGGCCCGAGCGGGTGGCGCTGCCTTCCGGATCTTTATTATTATTCCGCCATACGGCAAACGGAGAGATCCCGAAACGGCAGTACCTGTTCTCTTCCTTGATGGCGCGGCCCAGTTGCACGATCACGGAATCTACATTGCTTCTCCGCCAATCGTCTTTGCTCATCCCATTTCCATATTTCTGGTAAGATGCCTGATCGGGAAATTCTTTGCCGGCAATGCGGTAAGGGTAGAAATAATCATCGAAGTGGATAGCATCTACCGGGTAGCGGTGGAGGATATCGCGGATCACACGCACCACGAATTTTTGTGCTTCCTTATTGCCCGGATCAAAATAACGGGTACCACCATACGACAGGAACCATTCGGGATGCAGTTTAGTGATATGATTGGAAGCAATGCTCGATTTACCGATACTGAATTCGGCCCGGTATGGATTGCACCAGGCATGGAATTCCATTCCGCGTTTATGCGCTTCACCGATCATGAACTGCAAAGGGTCATAATAGGGAGAAGGGGGTACTCCCTGTTTACCGGTGAGCCATTCGCTCCAGGGCTCATAGGGAGAGGGATAGAAGGCATCGGTGGCCGGCCTTATCTGCACGATCACAGCATTGAGCCCGTTGCGTTTGTGCATATCGAGCAGCCTGATATATTCTGCTTTCTGGCTTTCGGTATTGTAGTTGCCTTTGGAGGGCCAGTCGATATTATCGACAGTAGCGATCCAGGCTGCCCTGAATTCGTATTGCGGCTGAGCTTGCAGGGTAGTGCCTGCCAGGAAGGCGCAAGCAAAAAGGAATAGTGTTCTTTTCATACTTCGGATCCTCATGAACGAAAATGCCGAAATTAAACATTATTCCGAGTTCCGCATCTTATCGAGGAGACGATTTAACGTTTTTGCTTCTTCCTCTGAGATATTGTCAAAGATGTTGTCCATCTCATCCAGGTAAACATCCAGTTCTTCCAGGAGCTTCAGCCCTTTCTCGGAAATGGTAACATCCACGAGGCGGCGGTCAGTTTTACAGGTCACTTTTTTTACGAGCGCTTTCTTCAGCAGCCTGTCTACTATACGGCTGGTATCGCTCATCCGGTCCAGCATGCGCTGGCGGATCTGCAGGGTGGAAAGCGGGACGCCTGCTCCACGGAGTATGCGCAGTATATTGAACTGCTGCGCTGTGATATCTCCTTTTTCAAAAAACTGCTTGTGCTTTTCCATCATCCAGTTATAGGTGAAGATGAGGTTGACAGCCGTTTTCTGATACTCGTTCCTGAACTTCGCTTGTTGTATATCGTTTTCAATACTCATGTGAATATGAATGGCTATTAAGGTGCAAAAGTAGGTTTTTTTATGACTGATGCAGGAGAGAACGGGCTTCTGCCGTGAGCTGGAACAATTTATACAGGTGGTGTGCTTCATGCACTAAAAAGAATTCTGTCCACTCCACGATGGTGAGCGGCCCGTATTTCCGGTGGCGGCCGGTACGCCGCAGGGTCTGTTCAGAAAGGGCATTGACATGATTGAAAATGATGAACCGTTGGGTATGGAGGTTTTCCAGCAGTTCTTTGAGCGGAAGCTTCAGGCACTCATGGAAGAGGGGGTCTTTTTCTGCCATATAGGGTTCGAATACAGGCACTTCTTCCTGTTCAATGGCCTTTAGCCTGCTGGAAAACGAAGGCTGGTACGCGGTAAGATGCACAAGCTGTTCAAAGGCGCTCCATTTATCGGGTATTGTTCTGTGTTGTAACTGTTTTTCCGATAGTCCCCTTATCAGGTCACTGATCAATTCATGCTGATGCTGCAACCTGGTGGCAGTAGATTGAGAAAGCGGCATGTATCCGGATTTTATTTAAGTTACGAAAGAATTGGCAATACTGTTTTTACTCGCCCCAAACTTTGGCGCCTTCACTGCAGTTGGCGCAGATATCGATATTCTTCCGGCTTTGAAGGATCTGCTTCCTGAAATTGATATAGTTCTCATTATGCCATATCTCCTTGAATGGTTTGCCTTTGAGATCGCCGAGGGTATGTTGCGCGTCTTTGTCGAAGCAACAGGGCACTACCAGCCCGTCCCAACTGATCACCGTAGCGTGCCACAGTCGCCAGCAATGGTTGGCCAGTGAATTCTTGAATTCAAATTCACCCTGCTTGTTCTTCCTGTAGCGGCTGAATTTATCGATGGTCGGGATGAGTTGATTGGGATCATTTTCATAATCGTATACCTGTGCAGTCTTGAAACGCACTTCATCCACCCCGATCTCCTGCGCCAGCTTTTTGATGTCTTCTACCTGGTGCTCATTGGGCTTTACCACGAGGAACTGAAAGAAAACAAATGGCGTTTTGCTTTTCAGCTCTTTTTTCCATTTCACGATATTACGTGCTCCTTCCAGCACTTTGTGCAACTGGCCACCTACCCGGTATTGCTGGTAAACATCCTGCGTGGTGCCATCGATGGAAATGATCAGCCTGTCGAGCCCGCTCTCCACTGTTTTGCGGGCGTTGGCATCGTTGAGATAATGGGCGTTGGTGGAAGTGGCTGTATATATCCCTTTCTGTGATGCATAAGCTACCATGTCGAGAAAGGCAGGATTGAGATACGGCTCTCCCTGAAAATAAAAAACAAGATAAAGCAGTTCCGGGGCCAGTTGATCGATCGTTTCGCGGAAGAAATCTTTTTGCAGCATGCCGGTGGGCCTGGTGAATGCACGTAACCCGCTGGGGCATTCCGGGCAACGGAGATTGCAGGAGGTGGTGGGCTCGAAAGAAATGGAAATAGGATATCCCCATTGAATGGGCTTCTTTGTCCATTTGCTCAGGTAATAACTGCTCAATACCTTTCCGGCATTCCAGGTGCGGCGTAAGGTAAGCTTGGAGAGCAGGTTGATACTATCGTTCCAGTTAATGGCCGGCATCAGACCATAAAATTAGGGTTAACCAGGTAACGGGCAATGATTTTTAACCGGGAACGTTTAAAAGAGCGTTATTGTTCTGGCCGGTGATAATATTTATTGGGCACTCCTTATATATTTGTATGCATAATATGGTCAACAATAAAAGAGGCAATATTGGCTGGAAGATTGTAATGAGTATCGTGTTCCTGGGTATCCTGGTGATGTTGAGCTTTCGACTGTATGAATGGTGGCTGGAAAGGAAAGCACATTTCGTGCGATATGAAGCGTTCGGTATCGAAGTGCCCACTCACTACAGCGTGCATGGAATAGATGTATCGAAGTACCAGGAAGTGATCGACTGGGAGAGCGTGAAAGCCATGAACGTGGAAGATATCCGCCTACAGTTCGCATTCATAAAAGCAACGGAAGGTAATGTGAATGAGGACCGTTGTTTCAAAAAGAACTGGGCCAGGGCCAAAGAAGCCGGCATGGTCCGGGGCGCCTATCATTTTTTTCTCGCTACCAAAAGCGGGAAAACACAGGCCGAGAATTTCATCGCTACCGTTGAGTTGCAGCCCGGTGATATGCCGCCGGTGCTGGATGTTGAACAATCCTATGGAGTGAAGGCCGATAAATTGCGGCAGCGTGTAAAGGAATGGCTCGAAACAGTGGAGAATTATTATGGCGTGAAGCCCATCCTCTACACCAATGTGGATTTTTATAAACAGATCCTCAGGGACGAGTTCGATAATTATCCCTTATGGGTGGCACATTATCTGCAAAAAGAAAAGCCGAGGATCTACCGCGACTGGCATTTCTGGCAATACAGTGAGCAGGGACGGGTGAATGGTATCCTGTACAAAGTCGATTTCAATGTGTTCAACGGAGATTCCACCGATTTCAAAAACATTCTCATCAACTAAACCACCTCCCGTATGAGCCGGATGGAAGAAGACGCCAGTGATTTCCTGAAAAGAGTGGCCTGGTCTGTCTTTTCAGGATTGGTTTGGCTGGTCCTCACGCTTGGCATCGGTGCTTATAATGGCTGGCTGGCGCCTGAGCATGGTATCACCCTCACGAATATCCTTTTTTATGCATGGATGGTATTGAGCCTGCTGGGGCTTATCTGGATCAATTACAGGCTTTGGAAAAAGAAATTCCCCCATGGATGAGCAGCAATGATCCTCAACTGCTATGATCTACCACTATCACCCATTTACCTTTTATTTTCCGGAGCAGGAGGTTATAATGACCACTCATATCACCGGCCTTGCGTTGCAGCGCCCATTTTCCCACCACGAAAAAATATTCCGGCGATAGCCGCTCTACTTTCAGGAGGGTGAAAGTAAGTATGCCCATCTGGTCGGCATTGCTGTATCCTTTTTTGTAGTTATTGAGCGTTTGAAGGTAGCCGTAAGTAACACCATTCTTACCCACGAACATCAGGGAATCACTCTCCCAGTACCCTTTCATGAAATCTTCGATGCTGCCGCGGTTCCAGGCGGCTGTTTGTTCAGCCAGTAGCGCGCGGATGGCTTTTTCATCGGCCGATTGGGCCCTCAGGGCAGCAGGCATTACGCCCAGTACGATCAGGAGTGATATAATTATTTTCTTCATGATCATGGAATGGGAATGGTTCCTGCCAAGGTACAAATTAGCAGGGGAATATGGAAGGAAGTCCCTTCCATATTCCCCTGGTGAAAGATGTTGTAGCTGTATCAGTATTTAGCTCGTTGCCCAGGCTTTGTCGCCTTTCTTGTAAGGCATGTTACCATCGTAACGGCCGGGCACCGGCAAATAACGCAGGGCTTTGGTAGCGCCTATTTCGGAAGTGAAATAGCCCAGCAGGGTGAGCTGTTTCATCAATGTGAAATAATGTGGGGGGTCTTCCTTTTGTTTGCTTTTCACGTAGGCTTTCTGTTCTTTATCCAGTTCCGTGAGCAACGTTTTGCGTTGTTCGGGCGTTGCGCTCATGAAAGTGGTCTTGTGCATTTTATCGCAGGCATCGTCCAGCTTCACCATTCCGTCGAGGAAGATCTTCTGGTTCTTGTCATCGTAGCAGTCTTTCACCATCACTGTCATGAAAGCCCCTACCTGGGCGGCTTTGGCGCCTGGAGTGTCTGTAGTGGGAATGATCGTTTCGGCGATCTCATCGAGATAGGCAATATCATCTTTGGTGAAATCGAGGGTGGCCGAAGTCCTTTTGGCGGGTTTACATCCCGACAGGAAGAATTCAGCCCCGATGATCGTTCCTCCAAGCAGGAGGGCTACTCTGTTAACGGCTTCTCTTCTGTTCATATAAAAATGATTTTAATGCTGGTTTGGATCAGAGGTTTCCTTTTTTCAGTTCGCTTACTGCAAAATCGGCGGCCCTGGCTGTAAGCGCCATGTAAGTGAGCGATGGGTTCACGCAGGAAGCGGAGGTCATGCAGGCCCCATCCGTTACGAACACATTCTTCGCATCCCATACCTGGTTATGCATATTGAGCACAGAGGTTTTGGGATCTTTACCCATCCGGGCCGTTCCCATTTCATGAATGCCCATACCCATGGCATAGCCGTTATCGGATTCTTTCACATCTTTCACACCGGCAGCCTGGAGCATTTCGATAGCATCCTGTTTCATATCGACCCGCATCTTTTTCTCATTCTCTTTTATTTCGCAATCGATGGCCAGCACCGGTAATCCCCATTTATCTTTTTTGTTCTTATCGAGACTGATGGTATTATCGTGATAGGGAAGTATTTCACCGAAGCCGGTCATACCAATGGTCCAGTCGCCCGGTTCTGTCAGCGCTTCTTTCAATTCTACCCCGATATTCAGCTCGGCCACATTGCGGCTCCAGCCCTGGCGGCTTGCTCCGCCCTGGTAGCCGAACCCGCGAACATAATCCCTTTTTTCACCGAAAAGATTGCGGAAGCGTGGAATATAGAACCCATTGGGCCTGCGGCCGAAATAATATTTATCCTGGAAGCCTTCCACCCTGCCCGATGCACCTACCCTGAAGTGGTGGTCCATCACATTGTGGCCCAGCTCTCCGCTGCTGCTTCCCAATCCACCCGGCCATATATCGGTAGCTGAATTGAACAATACCCAGGTACTATTGAAAGCAGACGCACAGAGGAAGATCACTTTGGCTTTGTATTCAACGGTGACGTTCTTATCATCGGTGATATCGAGCACTTCCACCCCGGTCGCTTTTTTAGTGTCCTTATCGTACAGCAGTTTGGTAACGATGGAGAAAGGACGCAGCGTGAGGTTGCCGGTTTTCATGGCGGCAGGCAATGTGGAGGACTGTGTGCTGAAATAGGCGCCGAACGGGCAACCCAGCCAGCATTTGTTCCGGTACTGGCAGTTGGTGCGGCCCGGCAATGGCACTGTTATATTGGCCACTCGCCCAATGGTGAGCAGGCGTGATCCTTTATAATGGTCTTTGAGGCGGGCAGCCACATCTTTCTCCACACAGTTCAGGTCCATGGGAGGGAGGAACTGTCCGTCCGGCAATTGAGGAATACCGTCTTTATTGCCGCTGATGCCTGCGAATTTCTCTACATGATCATACCAGGGAGCAATCTCCTTATAACGGATAGGCCAGTCTACTGCGTGCCCGTCTTTTGCATTGGCTTCAAAATCGAAATCGCTCCAGCGATAGCTTTGGCGGCCCCACATGAGCGAGCGTCCGCCAACATGATAACCCCTGTACCAGTCGAACCTTTTAACCTCTGTATAAGGACAATCTTTTTCATTGGTCCAGTAACTGAGATTGGTTTCATTCAGTGGGTAGTCCCTGTTCAGTACAGGATAGTCCTTGATCATCTCCTGGGTCTTGCCGCCACGATGCGGGAACTCCCAGGGATTCTTATTTGCGTTCACATAGTCTTTGACATGCTTGATATCGTGCCCTCTTTCAAGCATCAATACTTTAAGTCCTTTTTCAGCAAGCTCTTTAGCAGCCCAACCACCACTGATCCCCGAGCCCACCACGATTGCGTCATAAACATTATCAGCCATAGAAATTGATTGTTGATATTTTGAATGTGGAAATCCTTTAATGCCTTGTTATTATTGTTGGTTTTATTTATACATCACAGATGGAAACGGCTTTTTGGAGCGCGGCCAGTTTCTCTGCCGTCTCTTTTTTCGAGGGGATGAATTCCTGTGCTACAAATCCTTTGTAACCTGTTTCCAGGATCGCTTTCATGATAGCGGGATAATATAGCTCCTGCGATTCATCGATCTCATGCCTGCCCGGTACACCGCCGGTATGATAGTGCGCGAAGTACTGGTGATCGTTCCTGATGGTCCTGATCACATCGCCTTCGTCGATCTGCATGTGATAAATATCATAGAGCAATTTGAAATTGGGCGAGCCCAGTCGTTTCACCAGCTCTACGCCCCAGGGAGATCTGTCGCACTGATAGTCTTTATGATCCACTTTACTATTGAGCAATTCCATAACGAGGACCACATTGTGTTTTTCGGCCAGGCCGATCACCTGTTTCAATCCTTCCACGCAATTGTTCCAGCCTGTTTCATCATCGATGCCTCTGCGGCTTCCACTGAAACAGATCAGGTTCTTATATCCCGCTTTGGCTACCAGCGGGATCATGTCTGAATAATTTTTGATCAGTTGTGCATGGAATTTTTTATCGTTCCATCCATCGGTGAGATTGATCTCCGCGCCATTGCACATGGAAGAGAATAGGCCATGCTGTTGTAATACGGGCCAGTCCTTCGGGCCAACAAGGTCGATGGCATTGATCCCCATTTTCTTTACTGCCGCACAAAATTCATCCAATGGAATAGAGCCGTAGCACCAGCGACATACCGAGTGATTGATATTACCTTTCAAGGTGGTTGATTTATGTTCTGCTGAAGAAGTGAAGGACGCAAGCATTCCTGCTGTGCTGACTGCTGCAGTGCCGGCAACAATATTTTTTATGGCAAGCCTACGTGACTGGTTGGTCATGTTGTTGGGATCGTTGGATTGGAAAATTACTGAAATGTTGCTACACTGCTCAATTAAAAATTAGTTTAAAGCCTAACACACGTTAGTAATGAATGCCGCATTTTCATTACCTGCTCTATATTATATAATGTTCTAAGACCTCGTCGTAAATGTAAATTTTTTATTTTTAAAACTTATTCTTCCTTTACATTTTTATCACACTTTCTTAATCGTTTTTACATGAACAGAAAATTACGAATGGGAATGGTTGGCGGAGGCAAAGATGCATTCATCGGGGCCATTCACCGTATTGCTGCCAATATGGACGGATTGATAGAACTGGCCTGCGGCGCACTGAGCATCAACCCTGAAGTGGCCGTGGATTCAGGCCGTTCGCTGTTCCTCCCGGAAAGCAGGACCTATCTGAATTATGAAGACATGATCAAAAAGGAAAGCCAGTTGCCTGCCGGTGAACGCATGGATTTCGTGACCATCGTTACCCCCAACTTCGCACATTTCGCACCGGCCATGATGGCATTGGACCACGGCTTTCATGTGGTGATCGAAAAACCGATCACATTCACACTCGAAGAAGCGAAACAACTAAAAAAGAAAGTAGATGAAACGGGATTGATCCTTTGCCTCACCCATACCTACTCCGGTTATCCCATGGTAAAGCAGGCCCGGCAGATGGTACAGGGCGGTCAATTCGGAAAAGTGCGCAAGATCTATGTTGAATATCCGCAAGGATGGCTGAGCAAGCTGAGTGAAAGGGAAGGCAATGCACAGGCTGCCTGGAGAACAGACCCAAAGAGATCGGGCAAGAGTGGAAGCATGGGCGATATCGGTACGCATGCAGCTCATCTCGCTGAATATATTTCAGGATTGAAAATTACAAAGCTGTGCGCCGACCTGAACATCGTAGTGGAAGGCCGTGCCCTGGACGATGATGGGGCCGTATTATTGAAATATGATAATGGCGCCACTGGTGTGCTGATGGCCACGCAGATCGCAGCCGGTGAGGAGAATGCTTTGAAGATCCGCGTCTATGGTGAGAAAGGCAGTCTTGAATGGGCACAGCAGGAACCCAATACCCTATTGGTGAAATGGCTCGATCAGCCAACCCAGATATATCGCGCCGGCGGAAATTATACCGATCGCCTCTCGACCTTTGCTACACATAATTGCCGCACACCAGGCGGCCACCCGGAAGGATACCTGGAAGCATTCGGCAATATCTATCGCAACTTCGCACTCACGGTAGCGGCCCGCATCGATGGCATACAGCCAACGAAAGAGATGCTGGATTTTCCGCGCGTGGAGGACGGCATCCGTGGCATGGCCTTTATCGACAACGTAGTGGCCAACAGCCAGTCGGATAAAAAATGGACGGACTTTGTTCTTTAAAACAGATTGAGGAAAGTTAACAGGTTGATATGTTGAAAAGTTGACAAGGGAATACCCGGATCCCGGTGCACACCTTGTTAACCTTTCAACCTGTAAACTTATCAACGCAACAAAATTCATCAAACTCAAACTATTCTCGATGAGAACCATTAAAGGACCCGGGATCTTCCTCGCCCAGTTCATGGGTGATGAAGCGCCTTTCAATTCATTGCCTGCTATCTGCAAATGGGCGGCAGGACTGGGTTTCAAAGGAGTGCAGATACCAACCTGGGACAGCCGCTGTATCGACCTGCAAAAAGCGGCCGAAAGCAAGACCTATGCAGATGAGCTGAAAGGCATCGTGGCGGAAGCAGGCATGGATATCACGGAGCTCTCCACGCATTTGCAAGGTCAGCTCATTGCCGTTCACCCGGCTTATGATACCCTGTTCGACGGCTTCGCACCCGAAGCTTTGCGCAATGATCCCAAAGCACGCACGGAATGGGCCGTGCAACAATTGAAATATGCGGCCAGGGCTTCACAGAACCTCGGACTGAATGCCCATGCCACATTCAGTGGCGCCCTGCTATGGCCAACCGTATATCCATGGCCGCAGCGGCCTGCCGGACTGGTGGAAACCGGTTTCAAAGAACTCGCTAAACGATGGCTACCCCTGCTCGATCATTTCGATGAACATGGAGTAGACCTTTGTTATGAAATACATCCGGGCGAAGACCTGCACGATGGTGTTTCCTACGAGCTGTTCCTGCAGCATACCAACAACCATCGCAGGGCCTGCCTGCTTTATGATCCCTCCCATTTCGTATTGCAATGCCTCGACTATCTCGAATACATCGATATCTATCACGAGCGCATTCGTATGTTCCATGTGAAGGATGCGGAATTCAATCCCACCGGCCGGCAGGGCGTTTATGGCGGTTACCAGAGCTGGATAGACCGGGCGGGCCGCTTCCGATCGCTGGGTGATGGCCAGGTGAATTTCAAATCGGTCTTCAGTAAACTGGCCGCTTATGATTTTCCCGGCTGGGCTGTCATGGAATGGGAATGCTGCCTGAAACATCCGGCCGTTGGCGCTGCCGAAGGGGCCGTCTTTATCAGGGACCATATCATCCCGGTGACCGATAAGGCATTCGACGACTTCGCCGGCACGGGCAGCGATGAAAAATTTAATCGCTCCGTGTTGGGATTGTAAAGTAAATTGCTCTCTATATTTTCCACATTAAACAAATGAACTGATGAAAAAAGTATTGGTGCTGTTCTCGATCGGCGCAATTTTATTTGCCTGCAATGCTTCCGACAATGGTGCAAAAAAGGAAGGAGACAAAAAACCTGCTGAGGCCAGTACCGCAAAGAATGATGCAGCAGCAGACGAAAAAGCACTGGAAATGATCGGCTCACTCGATTGCACCACCTGCCATAAGATCAATGAAAAAAGTATCGGGCCCGCCTACATCGACGTTTCCAAAAAATACGAAGCCACCAGTACAGTGATCGATGACCTCTCCGGCAAGATCATCAAAGGTGGCCAGGGCGTTTGGGGCACCGTTCCCATGACCCCCCACCCCAGCTTATCGATGGACAGTGCCAGGACCATGGTAAAATACATCCTGTCGCTCAAGAACAAACAATAATAATTTTTCGCTGCTTCGTTCACCGTTAACATCTTCCATTCATAAAAAAAGCTACCTTGTTATGTTTACGAGAATGAATACACCTCTTATGCTAAATCGATTTTGCACGATGCTCCTGCTGGCGGTCGCAGCAGGTTGCCATAGCTCTGGGAAAGTAGCGCAAAGCCCCACGTCGGCCAATACCCTCACTGCCCAGGAGAAGAAACTGGGCTGGCAACTATTGTTCGACGGCAGTACCAGGAACGGCTGGCATATCTTCAACAACAAGACCGATGGCAGCGCCTGGAAGGTAGCCGACGGCGCCCTTTATCTCGACCCGGCCGCCAAAGGGCCTAAAGGAGAAGGTGGCGGTGAGCTGATCTCCGACCAGGAATTCAGCAATTTCGATCTCAAACTGGAATGGAAACTGGCGCCCAACGGTAACAGCGGCATCATGTTCCTCTGCCAGGAAGATCCCAAATACAAATACGCTTACGTTACCGGCCCCGAAATGCAGATCATCGATAATAACGGCCATCCTGATGCGAAGAACGTAAAGCACCGCGCTGCCGATCTCTACGATCTTGTATCGGCCGTTCCTGAAAATGTTCGCCCCATCGGCGAATGGAACCAGGTAGAGATCATTCTCATCAACGGCAAACTCTCCCTCTTCCAGAATGGGGCCAGGGTTGTCTCTACCACCTTATGGGATGATAACTGGAAAGCAATGGTGGCCAGGAGCAAATTCAGGAACATGCCCGATTTTGCCGCTTTCAAAAAAGGCAGGATCACGCTACAGGACCACGGCGACAAAGTATGGTTCAGGAATATCCGCATTAAGAATTTATAACCATCCTTTCACAGCCCATCCCTGTGAAATAATTGGTATATTCCATAACTTTTAAATTCTTCTTCTATGCGATCATTGCTTGCTGCGCTGATACTGGTCGCCGGCCTCACCGGCTGCCAATCCAATGCTTCGAAACAAAATCCTGAAACATCAAAAACAGATAGTATGGGAGGTCCAGCCACCACACCGGTCCCGGCCAATAATGCGCTTACCGGTGAAGAAAAAGAAGCCGGATGGCAATTGCTGTTCGACGGCGCCACCAAGAACGGATGGCACGTTTACAATAATAAATCCGACGGCAGCGCCTGGCAAGTGGTAGATGGCACGCTACATCTCGATCCGAAAACAAAAAAGGACTACCAGACCGTTGGCGGCGGAGATATCGTTACAGCCGACGAGTACGAGAATTTCGATCTCAAACTGGAATGGAAACTCGATTCGGCCGGCAATAGCGGTATCATGTTCTATGTCAGGGAAGACCCCAAATATGAGCGTACCTACCATACCGGCCCGGAAATGCAGGTGCTCGACAATGCCGCTCACAGCGATGCGAAGATCATCAAACACCGTGCTGCCGACCTCTACGACCTGGTCAGCAGCTCGCCCGAAGTGGTGCGCCCGGCCGGGGAATGGAACCAGGTAGAGATCATCTGCAATAAAGGCAATCTCGAATTCCATCTCAATGGCGTCAAAGTATTAAGCACCACTTTATGGGATGATAACTGGAAAAAGATGATCGCAGGCAGCAAATTTAAAGCCTGGCCCGATTTCGGCACCTTCAAAAAAGGAAGGATCGCCTTGCAGGACCATGGCGACCCCGTATGGTACAGGAATATTAAGATCAGGAAATTGTAAGTATACCCGGGAGGTTGACAAGTTAACAGGTTTACAGGTTAACAAGGAGGTCTCCGAAATACGGGAATTCCCTTGTTAACCTGTAAACCTGTTAACCTGTCAACTATTAAACTATCTTTCTGAGATAATCTATGCTGATCGCAAGACTATCGAATGGTGAGCCGGGACATACATCCTGCTCGACAAAGAAATATTTCATGCCGCTCTGTGCCTGCTTTTTGAAGATGGCCCGAAAATCGATCACCCCTTTGCCCACTTCCGTAAAGAATTTCTTCGGGGTATTGTCCATATCCTTCACATGCCACATGGCGAAGCGGCCAGGGTGTTTGGCGAATAGGTCGATGGGATTGTGACCAGCTTTCGCTGCCCAGTAGAGGTCGAGCTCGAAGAAAACCAGTTTGGGGTCTGTACCCGATACCAGTAGATCGAAACCCGTTTGTCCATCTACGTTCTTAAATTCAAAATCGTGGTTGTGATATGCCAGATTCAGTCCGCCATTCTGTGCCATTTCACCGGCTTTATTCAGGGCAGCGGTTAATTTCTTATAGGCTTCCGTAGTTCTGTTCGGATCTTCGAGGTATGGCACTACGATAAACTGCTGGCCCAGTGTTTTGGAATCGGCCACTGCTTTTTTCCATCCATCCTCCCATCCGTCTTTCAGGAAAAATCCACCGGGGAAAGTATGGCCGCTGGGAGAAGTGAGCCCGTTATTGTTGAGTATGCCCAACAATTCAGCGGGCGTATAGCCAAACCATTTACCGTCTTTATATCCGTAGGTCTCCACCTGCTTATAACCCAGTTTCGCAATTTTTTCCAGCGAACCTTTGGGGTCTTTGGCCATTGCATCGCGCACGGTATACAACTGTACACCGATCGGCCCGGGTTTGAAATACCAATCTTTTTTGCTGATCAATAATCCGGCTGTCAGAACGGAGGACTGTTGTAGAAAACTGCGTCGGCTACTCATGTGTCAATCGTTTAGGCGATGAAATTACTAAAAATCCTCTATCCTTCTATGTCATCCATCTGCCTGAGCAGCTCTTTCAGTCTTTTAATATGCTGGCCATACAGCTTGTTCAGGTACCAGCGATTGAAGAAGTAGGTACCCCCGCCTAAAACAATGCCCATGATAACGAACTCTGCGAAATAGGAATGTTCGGAGAAATAATGCAACATGGGTTGTGCCCGCGTGGCAAGCGGTTCATCACCAAAGCGGCGTGAAGGAGTTTTGGAAAAGATCACCAGCCCTGCCACAAAATAGGCAACAGGGGTGAGTATGGTAGCGGATATGAAGTAAAAGCGAACATATTTTTCCAGTGTGGTCAGTTGTTTCTGAAGGTTCGACCTCACTTCGCAGGCCAGACATTGCATGGCCTTCAGTAATTTATTCTTGTGATAATAGTAGAATACGAATAAAAGCCCAACGATCAGCAGCAACAGCGCATTCTCCCAATAGATGCCATGCCAGGAAGTAACAAGATATGAAATGGTGAACGAGTAGATGACGATCACGGCTACCAGTTCCCAGCGCAGGTTCCGCCTCATCTTGGCGATCGGGCTTTGAGAGCGCTTCCGTAACATGGACATGATCTGTTCATCGTCATCATGGTAAGCGATCGTGCTATCCTGGTCTTTCCAGAGATCTTTCAGGCTATCCAACTCCATGTTCAACTGCTTTTGTGAGTTTACGTAATTTTTCTTTGATACGGTTCATTCTTACACGCAGGTTATTCTGGTTGATACCAAGTATTTCTTCCATTTCTTCATAATTTTTATCTTCCAGGTACAACATCACGATACCTCTCTCGATCTCCGGCAATTGATGAATGGCCTTGTACAATTGCTGTAGTTTTTCTTCCTTGTCTTTGTTGTATTGAACATCCTGGATCTCCGTAGGCAGCCTGTCGGGCTCAACGCTTTTAATATGATGCTTTTGTTTTCGAAGATCGGAAATGGCGGTGTTGAGAGCAATACGATAGAGCCAGGTACTGAACTTGGAATCGCCTCTGAAGCGGGGATAAGCCCGCCACAACTGGATCACGATTTCCTGGAACAGGTCCTGCTTGTCGTATTCCGACGCACAATACAGGTTACAAACTTTGTATAACATGCCTCTGTGCTGGTTTACCAAAGCTATAAATTCATCCGGGTCAGTCCTTGGGTGCAAACTGGCTGGTTTTGTGGAAAAGATACTAATTGGTCGTGGAACAGGGTGCAAATATTACAATTTTGGGCATATTTTTTTGTAAACCAGGCTGCTGGAAGGATCAGCAACTCTGTTTCATTCCTATTTTTGCCGGCATGAAAAAATGCTATTATCTCGCCAACTGTACTACCTGTCAGGCCATTATAGAGGAAACGAAGATCGATCGCCATGGCATTGCCATGCAGGATATCAAGACCGAGAAGATCACGCCTGCGCAGCTCGATGCAATGAAAAAACTGGCAGGCAGTTATGAGGCATTGTTCAGCCGGAGGGCCATGAAGTATAAAGAAATGGGGTTGAAAGACCAGACCCTCACGGAAGAGGATTACCGCCGGCTCATCCTGGAGGAATATACTTTTTTGAAAAGACCGGTCACCATTCTCGATGGCGCCATCTTTATCGGCAATGATAAAAAACCAGTTGCAGCGCTGAAGAAAGCATTGGAATGATCAGGCTTTGATGATGGAGCGCAACAATTCTTCGAAATCGATCACTGTTACATTGACCAACCCCTTCTGGCCGTTATAATCCTTCGCGGAACTGTGGAGATATTCTTCCGGCTGGGACACGATCTTGTCGCGAAGCGGATTTTCGTGGATATGCAACACTTTTTCCTTTAAACGATATGGTTGCTTGAAATCGATGAAGATAGGATTGCTACAGTTTTGCCATAACTGGAATCTCTCTATTCTTTTCAGATTTTGACTGCACAGCTCGAAGCGCGACAGCATCCAGTCGCGGCGCAGTTCCGGTTCCATATCGATCGCCTCGAGGATCTTATTGGTAGTGGCCCTTTTAAAATCACGTTCTATCAATGCCAGTCCACCCTTGTCATTATTCCTCGCCAGCAGATGCAGATGGTTGGTCATCAGGCACCATGCATATATGGTAAGTCCACGGCTGGCAATATAATAATTGAGTGTGCTGACAATGATCTGTTTATAAACGGGCCGGATAAATACATCCACCCAATCAACTGTATTGAATGTGAGATAGGAACAAGCCAAATGATCGATGATACTTTTTTTATCCTTTTTCATGGGCGCATTTATTAAAAAAAGGTATCAAAGTTCAGGGCCGGGTCTATAAATTTACGAAATATTCAGAAGCAGACCGTAGAGGCAACTATTTTCCTAATCACCACAGATCCATATTGCTATCCCTGTTTTCCCATGCAGATTATCTTTTCCTTAACATTCCCGCCGACCAATGCACTATTTCTTCCACATCATAGATAAAAGGATGTATTTAGTCGACCGGTGGATGATCTGTATGACATTC